>Ga0255152_1000041_pt1 | contig 76944 bp, 50 predicted proteins | sample Atl_Yuk_RepC_8h_FD_183624 | JGI IMG/M metagenome (GOLD analysis project Ga0255152, IMG submission 183624) | Freshwater microbial communities from Altamaha River, Georgia, United States - Atl_Yuk_RepC_8h | ecosystem: Environmental > Aquatic > Freshwater > River | place: USA: Georgia | collected...
TTCCCCCACTGATTTACTCAATTACTTTCAAAAACTCTTAAAAGCGGAGGCATTAAAAACCTTAGGTGGCAAATAATTGGTTTTTATTGCTCTTCTTTAGAATTTTTAAGGAACGGTTTATGTAAAGTCATATTAACCCAAAAAAATACCTTGGCTATTAAATGATTTTTTGAACCATGGGAAAACTACGAAGAATAATAGCTGTTCCCCAACTAAAACACACAGAAAGAACAAACACGGCAATAGCTTTTAAGTATGCTGGAAATGTGAAATCAACCAATGCATATTGCAACCAGATAATAAATGGATAATGAACCAGATAAATCCCATAGGCATTATCACAAAAATTATCTATTAAACCTCGGCGCGCATGAAAGAATCGTAAGAAAAATGCTAAAAATGCCATGCTAAAAATAGCACAATATGCTTCCATGCTAATTCCAACAAAAAGCCAACCGGGCTTAGGAGGATACCAACCTTGGTTAAAATCAATTTGCATGGCACTTAAAAAAATTAGTACCAATAAAGCGTTGAAAAACCCGCTGATCAACCAACTAAGCCATGCTCTGGAAAATGATCCTTGTTCTACTAGGAAAGTATTTTTTAATCCAAAACTTCCAACCATAACACCCGCAAGGAAATACATGAAATAATGAAAAATTCTGCATGTTTGACCAATAACCACCGGACCAATTTGAACCCATTTAAAAGGTCCATAGAGATAAAACATTGGAAGAAAAACGATCGTTGAAAAAACCAAAAGAACCAAAAAAAATATGGAAGGTTTTGAAAATATGAAACTTGGAACCTGCACTTTAAAAACATTTGATTTTAAAACCATAAAAATTAAAGCAATAATCATATTGTAAACAAAAAGGATAGAAATAAACCAAGCCGAACCACTATTCCAAGACCAACTCATCCAATATGAGAAAAAATCTTCCTTTTTACCCGTCATCAGAAAAGATGGGTAATAAGCTATTGGCATGATCACAAGCAAGGAAATTACAAATGGAATGCCCAACCTAAGAAATCGGTCCTTAAGGAAAAACAAGACTCCTTTCTTTTTCAAGCTATTCCACACAAAAAGGCCAGAAATAAAAAACATTAACGCCATGAAATAAAGGTTAAGCAATGTCGGTGGAAGATCAAAACCCTTCCATTTCATGGGATCTATAATTGGAGCGGTGGAATCTCGGGAATAATTTTGGGGGCTAAATACTCCCCAAGTGGGATAGGCAAGAATAGAGTGTAGAAACAATACCTGTGCTGTTATAAAACTTCGCAGATAATCAATGGCGCAAGCCCGATCAGAAAATGCTGGTTTCTTGTCTATAAATTGTCGCAAGTTCATTAATCCTTGTTCTTATTTGGAATTCTTTAATTTGACCCGATGTCAATCATTAATGACAATATTCAATATTTCTTTTAAGGGAAAAGGAAATATTTTGCTAAAAATTAGAAACTCACCCAAGATCATCTTTAAATGGAAATTGTCCTATGATTCGCATTCAATTATTAGCTATTCCCATACTAATTGGCTTCTTGTTTCTCTGGTTACCAGCCGAAAATTCCGGGCAAGAGATAAAAAAAAATCAACCTAAACAAAAGGATCGGTTTAAGAAAACTTCCACTGCTGAGCCGCAACCCCCTACTGGCGAATTTACCAAATTTGGAATCTATGCCAATTCAGCCCCCCGCGCCGCCATTGCAAACCCCGTGGCGACGGATTTACCCCTGAAACTTGAAAAAGGGGCAAAAATTGTATTTATCGGTAACAGCTTGTTGGAAAGAGTTCAAGACCATGGCTGGATGGAGGCTATGTTCCAAAAACGGTTTTCTGAACTTGGGCTGAAATTCCGCAACCTTGCGTGGTCTGGTGATGAGGTAGATAACAGACCAAGGCCTGCAAATTTTGCCGATGTTGAACAACATCTTACCCATGAAAAGGCAGATGTTATTTTTGCCGCTTATGGTTTTAATGAATCCTTTGCAGGAATGAAAGGGCTGGAAGAATTCAAAAAGAATCTAGAAATCCATTTGGATTCCATTTCCTCCAAGGCTTTTAATGGAAAAACCGCCCCGCAGATCATTCTGATTTCTCCAACTGCAAACGTAAACCTCAAAGGCTGCAATGCTGGAGACCTTAACAACAAAAACCTTGAAACTTACACCCATGCCATGCGGGAAATCGCCCGAAAAAAGCATATTGCCTTCATCGATGTATTTGAAAGCACCAAGGATCGATTTTCCAGTAACCCGTCAAAATACACTTTTAATGGTTCCCATTTAACCAGCGATGGTCACAAATTTTTTGCGGAGTTAATATTCAACGAAATAGTTCAGGAAACACCGCCGAACGTTGATGATACACTCAGGAAAGCCATTATCGATAAGGACAAGCAATTTTTCAGAAGATATCGTCCGCTAAATACTTTTTATTACGTTGGGGGCAGAAACAAGGATTATGGATACCTAGATTTCCTGCCAGCCATGCAAAATTTCGACATTATGGTTTCCAACCGGGATAACCGTATTCACAACTTAGCCATGGGTAAAAAAGTTCCCATCAAGGTTGATGATTCAAATGTTCCAGTATTACCGGAAACTGCTCAAACCCGTGGTGTCAACGAATGGCTTCCGGCAGAAAAGGAACTTCAGGCTTTCAAGGTGGACCCAAGATTTGAGGTGAACCTTTTTGCCGGCGAGGAGCAATTCCCCGAGATTGCTAATCCTATTCAGATGCGATGGGATTCCCGCGGCAGGCTTTGGGTCAGTTGTTCAAACACTTACCCCCATGTTTACCCCGGCAATGAACCCAACGACAAAATTGTTATCTTGGAAGATACCAATGATGATGGGAAAGCCGATAAGAGCACCATTTTTGCCCAAGACCTTCATATCCCACTTTCCTTTGAATTCGGAAATGGAGGGGTTTATGTCTCTGAGCAACCACACCTGACATTCCTGAAAGATACAAATGGTGATGATAAAGCGGATATCCACCAAATTGTCCTTAGTGGTTTTGGTACCGAAGATTCCCACCATGCCTTGCACGATTTCACTTGGACTCCGGACGGCGACCTGCTTTTCCGCGAATCCATCTTCCACCATTCGCAGGTTGAAACCCCTTATGGTCCTGTCCGTCAGCAAAACAGTGGTTGGTTTCGTTACGAACCAGATACTTTTAAGCTTACCAGTTTCGGAAGCTACCCAAGCACCAACCCATGGGGTGTGACTTTTGATGATTGGGGCCAGCATGTGGCAAGCCACCCAATTTATGCTGCCGCATTTCATGCGATAGATCCACCTTACCCTCAGCAGCATCCCAACCCAAAAGGCCTGCGCGCCTACTCTGGCACTTGTGGCCAGGAGTTTGTCGATTTCAAAACCTTTCCCACCGAGCTTCAAGGGTGTTTCATCAAAGTCCGTTACAAGCCTACCAATCGTGTGGAAATCCACAAATGGGTGGAAGGACCGTTTGGTTATGATGAGGAATATGTAAGCGACCTTATATTTTCTACCAATCTAAGTTTCATACCTGTGGACATTCAATTTGGTCCAAGGGGTGACTTGTATGTTTGTGATTGGTACAACCCCGTAAAAGGTCATGCACAGTACTCCCTTCGTGACAAACGCAGGGATCGGCATTCGGGGCGCATCTGGCGGATCACGCCAAAGAATTTCAAACCGCAAGAAGCACCAGATTTTTCAAAAATGGCGATTAAAGATTTGGTAAGAACTCTGGAAAGCTCTCATTATCGCTACCGCTATTGGGCTAAGCGGGAACTAAGGGAACGCAACCGGCTAGAAGTTTTAAAAGAATTGGATATCTGGGTCAATTCATTGAGGAAAGAAGAGCCTCGTTATCGCCATCATCAAATGGAGGCAGTATGGGCTTACCGCTGGGTACGAGGGTTTAATGAAAAACTGCTTACCGAAATTCTGAGTTGCGAAGACCACCATGCCCGTGCCGCAGCAACCCAGCAGCTACGTTACTGGCATTCTAAAATCCCTAATTCCAGCTCTCTTTTGCAAAATTCCGCCAATGATTCTAATGGTATCGTTCGCATGGAAGCAGCTATTGCCGCCAGTTATATTGGCACCAAAGAAAGCCTGGAAGCCATGCTGGATGTTTTTAAACACCCCAGGGATGGACACCTTGAATACGCCATCATATCTTCATTAGGTTCAAAGACCTTAAGGCCATTCTGGGAAGGTAACACCAAGCTTGATGTGAACAGTTTGATGCGAAAATTCAACAGCAATGATGAAATTCGCGAACCAGCCCCAACCACCAAGGATCTTGCTTTTGACAAACAACCCTCCTTGAAGACTGTGAACATAAGCTGCCTGCATGAAAGAATGCTGTTTTCCCTAGGCCAGTTTGTTGTGCAACCGGGCCAGCCAATCAAACTGATCTTTACCAATTCCGATGCAACCGACCACAACTTGGTGTTTGTAAAACCAGGCTCACTGGCCGAGGTGGGAATAGCTGGGAACGAAATGGCCAAAGACCCACGAAATGCCAATTCCGACTTTATTCCACCACAAAAAAAGCATCTTATTCTGCATGCATCACCTATGATTGGTCCCACCAGGGCATCTCGAATTCATGTATTACGCTTCAATGCCCCCATGGAACCGGGAATTTACCCTTATGTCTGCACCTTCCCGGGACACTGGATCATCATGAAAGGAGATATGGTTGTTGCACCAAACCAGGAAGAGGCTGAAAAAATACTCAAATCCTTAAAGCCAGCCTTGGTGAAAGAATGGAAGATGACTGAATTTGATGATCTGGTTACATCAAAAGATGAAAATTCTTTATTAAGGGGAATGCAAGCCTTCATGAAGGCGAATTGCCACCAATGTCATGCGGTTGCTGGCAAGGGAGTTAACCTTGGACCTGACCTATGCAATGTATTTGAGCGCTATAAAGGGAAAAAGCTCCTGCAGCAGATTCTGGAGCCCTCTTCGGAAATTAACCCCAAATACCTGAATCATAGGCTTTTCCTCAATGACGGCCGCACAATTACCGGGGTAATCGATAAAGAGGCAAATAACGAATACCATGTGATCACCAATTTACTAACCCCAACCAGCATCACCAGAATTCCCAAAAAACAGGTCGAGGAAAAGACTGTTTCCAAGATCTCCCCCATGCCAGTGAGAATGATCAACACACTTACAAAGCCTGAAATCACCGACCTGATTTCATTTTTAGAGGCTGGCTATAAGTTCCCGGACCACTTGAATCATCCAAAGTCCGGCTTGGAAAAATAAAAGCATGACAGAAATGCTTTTTTAATTCACTAGCAGAGGTTTCCATGAAAATTGTGATTCAGTTTGCCATCACATGTTTTATAGCATTGGAATTGATGTTTCCTGCCATGGCAGCGGGCACCAAAAGCGCCAAGCCTAATATTATTCTTGTTCTGGTGGATGACATGGGTTGGGCCACGCTGGGGTGCTATGGTGGCTTTGTTGAAACACCTAACCTCGACAAACTTGCCTCGCATGGCTTGCGCTTCACACAGTTCTATAACGCCGCCCGTTGCTGTCCTTCCCGTGCCAGCCTTATGACAGGGCTTCACCCTCACGAAACGGGTATTGGCCACATGACCTTCAAACGAACTGGAAAATCACCTTCGGTAATTTCTGAAAGAATGAAGATTCCTTTTAACTACCGCGGCTGGCTGGGAGAACATATTCCAACCTTGCCAGAAATGCTGCGCAAAGCCGGGTACGGTACCTACATGACCGGCAAATGGCATATCGGAAATAGCGACCAGAAAACATGGCCCACCCAACGGGGATACGATCATTTCTACGGCTTCCTGGAGGGAACCTCGGATTACTTCAACCCAAAGGACCTTCACATGGATAATAAACCCATCCAGCCCGAGGGTAAGAATTACTACACCACCGATGCCTTCACCAACCAAGCAATTCAGTTTCTTTCCACCCACCGTTCCAACCGTGGGGATAATCCTTTTTTTCTTTATCTGGCTTATAATGCCCCACATTTTCCACTGCAAGCCATGCCAGAAGATTACAAGAAATATAGGGGCCGATTCAAACAAGGCTGGGATTCCATCCGCCAGGAAATTATTCTTCGCCAGAAACAAATTGGCATAATTCCCAAGAGCACGGACTTATCACCCCGACCCGGTGCCAGCAACAAACTGGGGAACCAAGATCAGGCGGTTCCAGCATGGGAATCGCTCACTCCCGAACAAAAGGATCAGATGGATGGAATTATGGCCATTTACGCTGGGATGGTAGACAGGGTGGATCAGAACATTGGTAAGCTAACCCAGTGGTTAGATAATAATGGCCAATTGGAAAATACCATTATATTTTTCCTGTCCGATAATGGTGCCGAAGCTGAAACAACCGCGCTGGGAGATTTTAAATTCGAAAACCTGGGCCAATATGGAAAAGGAGGCAACAAATATGGCAGGGCTTGGGCTACTGTTTCAAACACTCCTTTTCGTGAATACAAGCATTTCACGCATCAAGGAGGAATACAAACTCCTCTCATAGTTCACTGGCCTACTGGTATGAATATCAAAGTGCAAAATTCCATAACTGCTCATCATGGTTTTCTACCTGACATTGTGGAAACTTGTCTGGATGTCAGTGGTTCAAACCGCCCGGAAACCAATCAGGGAAAAGTCTTACCCAAAACCGATGGTAAAAGTTTTAAACAACTTCTTGCTGGAGGCGGTAATCCGATTCACACCACACCCATCTGCATCGAACATGAGGGCAACCGCATGGTTCGGGATGGAAAATGGAAATTGGTGGCATTTCATGATTCCCCCTGGGAGCTTTATGATGTCGAAACAGATGTTACAGAGTCAGTGAACCTAATCGACAAGCAACCTGATATTGTGTCTAACCTCAAAGCGTTTTACGCCGAGTGGGCTAAAAGGGCAGGAGTTATCCCCTGGTCGGAAGCCAAAGATTATTCGGTTTATGAATCGAAGAAAAAATAGTGCTATTCTGTGCTTGTTATGCAAACTCCGTTTGGCGATCAGCGCTGGAAAAGCAAATAACCATTTTGGCTTCTTCGTTCCCAAGGGCAGTGGCATTATGCCATTCCCCCATGGGAATGGAGATAGTGTCGCCCGGGCTTAATAGAAATTCATTATTTCCCAAAGTGTGACGGATTTTTCCGCTAAGCAGGTGCAGCACTTCATCGCAATTTGGATGCCGGTGCAGGGGATTAGTATGCCCAGCAGCTATAGTTGCTAAGCCCACTGTCATGGTGGTGGAATTTCCCAATCCTGCAGAGGCCACCCAGCGTAGGCTGCCCCAAGGAAATTGTTGAATCTCACATTCCGATGCATGGATAGGGGCAGATTGCATTTTTGCCACCGTTACTTTTTGCCATCGGGGGCTGGCAGTCGGCAAGATTGCCAAGCCAGGAAACGCCATTGACCGTTTTCCAATTTCCATACAGCTAGAAAACTCAACACGTTATCCAAGGTGGAATCTGCTGTAGCTGCCCGAATGCGAACCCGACCTGTCATCAGCGCCATACCGGGAGCCGGAAAACTGAAATCCCTTTTTTCATAATCCATGGCAAGATATTTGGTTTTGCCGGAGGTGAGAATATCCACGAAGGTAGCCTTGGTATCCACCACGCCGTTGGAATGGGCGTAATGCAGGTTATCTGAAAAAATGGCTGAAAGTGCTTCCTTGGTGGGATTTTTGAAGGCGGCAACTCTTTTATCATCCGCTGCAGTCACAGCCGCTAACACAGGGGTATTTTCCGGTTTGCTGGAAGGTTGACCACTTAAAGCCAAACCTGCTGAAGCTAATACTAAACCCAACAAGAAAACCATTATGTAAAAAATGTTGTTTTTCATGATCGCACTAGAACTTTCTAAGCAAGATTGAAAGCCTCAGACAAGAATCAATCATCCGAACCTTTTTTCTTTTTTGCCTTGCCACCACCCGCTTTGGTTTCAGCCCCCCATTTGGGTTTTACGTTTAATTTATCCCATGCATTCCATTTAGCTTGAAGCTCATTCACCTTTTCAGGCATGGATTTTGAAAGATCGTTGTCCTCATGAATATCCTTGGCAAGGTTGTATAGGCGTGGCCCAATGATATTTTTACCTCCAGTTTTGCCCTCAGCGGCTGCATCGTAAGTGACCAGTTTGAAATCCCCCACTCGGATTGCGTTCTGGTTGCCAAACCGCCAGTATAGCGCCTCGTGCGGTACACCAGTCTTATCTCCGGAAAGGTACGGCAGCAGGTTAACCCCTTCAAGTTTCCATTCGGGTTTTTCGGCCAACCCGGCTGCAGCAAGCGCCGTGGCATGAAGATCCAACTGAATTACGGGGCTGTCATATTGGGCAGGCTTGATTTTCCCCGGCCAACTTACCAAAAAGGGAACTCGTACTCCGCCCTCCAGAGTTGTACGTTTGCTTCCCCGTAACGGTTCATTGCGAGATCCATTCACCGTCACACCCACCATGGTTGGCCCGCCATTATCACTAATAAAAGTAACCAGCGTGTCTTTTTCCTGGCCAGTTGATTTTAACTTTGCCATGACTACCCCTATGGCTTCATCCATGGCCAGCAGCATGGCATTGTAAGTTCGCCTACGTTCATCTTTGATATGTTTGAATTTTTCAAGCCGACTGTCAGTGGCATGCATCGGAGTGTGCACCGCATTGAAAGCCAGATAAAGAAACCAAGGTTTACCCTGGTTTTTACTGACAAAATCCGCGGCTTCAGCGCCAAAGGCATCTGTGGTGTAGCCAAGATTGTTCACTGGCTCATTGCCACGCAAAATCCCGGAACGATCAAAATAACTATGTGCACCACCCAAAAACCCAAAGAATTCATCAAAGCCCCTTTTCTGGGGAACCATGTCCGGGTTTGAACCCAGATGCCATTTTCCCACCAGGGCGGTTCTATAACCATTCGCCTTCAATCGATCAGCAATTGTGCTTTCGCTAAGTGGCAGGCCAGCATTGCCACCCCCTGGATTAAATTCATGACCAAATCGTGTTTGATATCTGCCTGTAAGCAAACCAGCCCTGGTTGGCGAACAGTACGGACCGCTTACATATCCATTTGAAAAACGCACACCCGAAGCTGCCAGTGCATCAATATTCGGGGTTGGCACATCCTTGCACCCTTGGAAACCCAAATCGTTATAGCCAAGATCATCCGCGACTATGAAAAGGATATTGGGCTTTTTGTCCGCAGCATGCAACCAACCCGGCACCAAAAATCCTGCCACCAACAAGCATCTTCCAAGCAAATGATTAAACATGATCTGTTATCCATGCACTTAAAAAACTGACTTTTCGGAACAACTGTACCACAAACTGCTTTTCAAATCACCTTCCAGGATGAAACTTAAAAGACAGCTATCATGTGCCACAGAAAGTGCGATATCCGGGGAAGGGTGGGGTGCTATGAAATTTTTCATACCCCGGTTGCTCTTCGAATGGTTTGGAAAGGCATTTCAATAATGCATCCATAACACTGTAATCTTCGTGATCCGTGGCGGCCCTGAGAGCCTGTTCCACATGGTAATTACGGGCAATCACCGCGGGGTTTACCTTTTTCATGCCCGCAAATAAATCTTCCCTTGGTAGGTTTTCGCGCTGTAGTCTTTCACACCAACGCCCATGCCAATCCAAAAATTTTGGGTCTGCAAAAGGCCCCTCTTTGGGCAAAACATTCATGGAAAGATCCCGAAACGTCTGCGTGTAATCTAGTTGTGCCAACTCCATCCAATTTAACAACCATTGCACAAGCTCTAGATCAGCATCTTCAGCCGTTGTCATCCCCAGTTTTTTCCTCATGCCGTTCAGCCAATATTGTTCATGAAGTTCGGGAAACTTCCGCAAAAGCTCGGTCGCCAACCCAATGGATTTTTCCTCTTCAGAATCCAATAAAGGCAGCATGGACTCTGCCAACCTTGCAAGGTTCCATTGTGCTATCCTTGGCTGATTACCAAAAGCATATCTCCCTGCATGGTCAATGGAACTGAATACCGTATCGGGGTTGTATACATCCATGAATGCACAGGGACCATAATCAATCGTTTCACCGGAAATAGCCATATTGTCCGTGTTCATTACTCCGTGGACAAAGCCAACAAGCTGCCAGCGGGCGACCAAATCTGCCTGACGATTAATGACACGCGCCAAAAATTGCAAATAGCGGTCACTCTCTTTTTCCAAATCTGGTTCATGACGTGAAATTGAATATTCAACCAGGGCATTCAATACATTTTGGTCTTCAACCCTGGCGGCATACTCAAAAGTTCCAACCCGTATATGGCTTGCAGCGACGCGCGTTAAGATTGCGCCACGTAACGCCGTTTCACGAAACACAGGTTCTCCGGTGGTGACCACTGCAAGACTTCGAGTCGTGGGGATTCCCAAAGCATGCATTGCCTCACTGATGATATATTCGCGCAGCATAGGCCCAAGCGCGGCACGACCATCACCCCTGCGAGAAAACCTGGTCGGCCCCGAGCCTTTAAACTGAATATCCCAAAGTGCTCCTGATGGTGAGCGATGTTCCCCCATTAAAATGGCGCGACCATCACCCAACATCGTAAAACCGCCAAACTGATGACCGGCATAGGCCTGTGCCAGCGGTTTGCTACCTTCAGGGAGTTGCTGTCCGGAAAACAAATGGGCGAATGCCTCTTCACCAATGTTACCAAAATCCAACCCCAAATCTTGGGCAAGATCATGGTTTAACACGGCCACTTTCGGCTGGCGCACTTGTATGGGGCTTGCCTCGGCGTGAAGCATAGCGGGTAACATGGAGTAGGTATTCTCTAGCCGCCAACCCATGCTGCCAAAATCAAATGGCTTTACGTTAATGGATTCCATTCGTTCGCCCCCTTAAAAGCATCTTTACCTTAATCTATAGCCTCTAGATTCATCCTGAATTTGAATTAGGATAATTCATAAATGTATGGGTATTGCTCAAATCCTCTTGAAAACATAACTCACTTCCTTCCTCAAGAAAAGGAACCTGATATTTAAGGCTGGCCGCAAAGCACTTTTTCCAAGAGGTTCTAAAATAGTAATCAGGTTTCATTTACCGGAGTATTTTCATGCATTCTCTCCATCGCCGTCTTTTTCTTGGCACCTCCCTCGGCCTTGCTGGCACGGCAAGTTTTCTGATGTCGCAGGAATCTTCCTCGAAGACCAAGGAAATCTTTCCGGATTCTTTCCTGAAAAAACTGGTTCCGGAACTACCTGCCTTCCAACCCAACACCCTTTTTCTGACCTGGCACAAGGATCCCACTACCACCATGGTGGTTCAGTGGCTTGGAGTGCGGGGTGAAGTTGCGGACACTACTGTTTTTGCAACTAATTCACAACAGGTTATCACTCCTCCCAAAAGAGAAATCGGTGCAGCAAGCAAGACGCCTTCGCCGGTGGTAGAATGGCTTTCCTTCAAGCCCGAGGATAAATCCTATCCAATGACCGATTACCGGGTTTACCGTGCCGAACTTTCCGGTCTGAAACCTGGTACCGAATACGCATTTCGCATCGGTAAAACATCCCCCATTTACCGATTTCGAACCATGCCTGCCAAAGCCACTGACACTATCACGTTCATTTCCGGGGGAGATTGCGGCATCAATCAGGCGTGTATTGATAACAGCCGCATCGCCGCCAGGCAAAGCCCCATGTTCGCAGTTGTTGGCGGCGACCTAGGCTACGACAATGGCAAATCCGTTGAAACCAGCATCGCCTTCCTGCGCAATTATTCCAGCACCATGGTCGATCCCGAGGGACGGATGATTCCCATGGTTCCCTGCATTGGCAACCATGAGGTTATCGGTGGTTACGGCACACGAGAAAAAGCCACCTTTTTTTACCCGCTTTTCGATGGCCTTTTTCCGGAAACAGGCTTTAACACCCTCGACTTTGGCGATTACTTAAGTCTGGTGCTGCTTGACACAAACCACACAACCAAGGTCGCTGGCGAACAGACTGCCTGGCTGGAAAAAATACTAGCCGCAAGGGTCGATCACCCTAATACTCTTGTGGTAAACCATGTTCCAGCATATCCTTCTCATCGCAATCCGCTACCTGCCCTGGATCTCAAGGGTAAAACCACCGCTGGCACAGGAGAGGACCAGCGCAAGCATTGGGTTCCACTTTTTGAGAAATACCGTGTGCCTGTTGTGCTGGAACACCACGACCATACTTTCAAGCGCACAAAACCACTTATCAATGGAATGGAAAACCAAAACGGTGTTCTATATTTGGGCGATGGGTCATGGGGAAGGATCCGCATTCCTCGCAAGCAAGACACCTTGAATGTTCTTGCGAAAACCAGCGACGACTACCATATTTCCTTGCATCGCATTGAAGGCAATCAAAGACACCACCTCGCCATGGGAACCACAGGCAGGGTAATGGATTCTTGCAAAACAGGTCAGCGAAAGGCGGGAATCATTCCCAGGAATGGTTAGTTTGGATGGAAGGTATAAATTAATCTTCCTTGCCCGCTTTCTTTTTCTTCGGTTTGGATGCCGGAGGTTTGCCGGTTGCGGGAGGAAGGAATTTGGAAAGTCGATCCACCACCTGTTTGTTTTCAGGTTTCTGGTGCACACTTACAGTTTCCGCGGGGTCATTGACTTCATCGTAAAGCTCGGTGGCAATCACCTTGGAGCCGTTCCGTTCGCGCCAGATTGTAAGGCGCCAGCGTTCATCGCGAATGCTGTAACCCATGACACTTCCTCCCGCTTTGCCTGCACTGCGGGGATATTGGCTGATTGCGACTTTGCTGGTTGGAGTTTCCGGGTTTTGGATCTGGGGTTTCAAGCTGGCGCCATCCAATCCATTGGGAATGGACAAGCCACAAAGATCCGCAAGCGTGGGATAGACATCCACAAACTCTACCGGAAAATTGCAAGCTTTACCGGCAGTCTTTTGACCTGGCACACTGATCATCAATGGAGCCCGTGCAGCAAGCTCAAAATTGGTGTGCTTATGCCATAAGCCATGGTCACCTAGTTGCCAACCATGATCACCCCAAAGAACCACGATGGTATTGTCTGCCAGGCCTTCCTTTTCAAGAGCATCCAGCAAACGTCCGACTTGCGCATCGGTGTAGCTTATACATGCGTAGTAGCCATGACGTAGTTTTCTGGCAAAAGAATCTGGCAAAGGATTGCCCTTGGGAACATTGTTATAACTGTGAAGTTCCCCGTTAATATGCCCAGCAAATTCGGGAGCACCCTGCGGCAACTTATCGATAGCGGGAAGTGGAATTGTTTGGGGATTGTAAAGATCCCAGTATTTTTTTGGGGCAATGAAGGGCAGGTGAGGCTTAAGGAAACCAACAGCCAGAAAGAAAGGCTTTCCTCCATCTTTAAGGCTGTGAAGCCTTTTCACAGCCTCGGCCGCGGTGAATCCATCTGGAAGCTCATCATCGCTTTTCCCACTGACCTCGAAAGCCGGACCTTTGCCTCCACCCTCGTTTTCCTTGGCATCCACTCCGGGGCCGTATTTTTTCACGGTTCGTTTTGTGGAATCCATCAGATCTGTATCCACCGTTTGCCCATTGGGATACCAGTGCGGCTCGCTCCAAGATCTACCATCCTCGTAACCCTTATGATAAATCTTGCTCAAAGCGGCAGTGTGATAACCATTAGCCTTGAAGTGCTGTGGAAGTGTGACGGTATCCGGCAAGGCATCGCGAAAGTGAGTTACCAAATCCCATACTTTGGTGGCATCAGGCCTTCTGCCAGTCATCAAAGAGGTTCTTGAAGGACTGCATACTGCCTGCTGGCAATAGGCATGGTTAAAGATCATGCCACGGCTTGCAAGACGGTCCAAGTTGGGGGTTTTCACCACCTTGTTGCCATAACAACCCATTTCCGGACGCAAATCATCCACGGCAATGAAAAGGACATTTGGCTTGGAAGGGGAAGGGGACTTGGATGCCTGACTTTCAACGGAAACCTTAGAATTTGTTTCATTGGCTGCAATTTTCTTTTTTTTGCTACCATGCCGGCCAGTACCATCCCCATCGTCAACAATACCTGCGGCAGGGTTTAATTGATTCAGTTTTCCTTGGAGACGATTTCTCGCTTCCTTAGATTCTAAATCTGAAGAATTCTCAGGGACTAATTTTTCCTCAAACGGAGCGTTGGTCATGTCAAAAAGTTCGCCCGCATGATTTAATTTCCAGCGGGTATCCTGAACAAACCACATCTTCGCAAGCTGGACAAATACATTATCCCTGACGAGTTCACTTTGCCCGGAGAGGTTTCTGGCAAAACTTTTCCCATCCAAAATAGTTTTGGGCAAGCTGGCACCAGCAAGCTCAGCAAAAGTTGGCAAAAAATCGCTGGAATCAACAAGATTTTTGCTAACCTTTCCAGCTTCAACCACCCCCTGCCAGTTCAATACCATCGGAACATGGGTGCCACCTTCCTGCATGGTTCCCTTTTCCCCAGCAAGCCTTTTGCCTTGAATGGTTGAAAATTTCGCCTGCCCTTTACCCGTGCCATTGTCACCAAAGAACACAATCAAAGTCTTGTCCCGGAGTTTTAGGTTATCCAACTCGGTGACCAACTTGCCTACCAGCTTGTCCATGTAGGCGATGTTATCTCCCAGTAGATCCTTTGTTTCTTGAGGACTGTCAGGGGTACGGGCCAATTCTCCGTGAACATGGGAAAGCGAATAGAAAAGAAAAAACGGATTGGCACGGTTTTTCCGCATGAATTCCACAGCATGGTCATGCATGAGGTCGGGCATATAGGATTTTGCATCAAGCTTTTTGCGAACTTCATTTACAAAATAATTTTCGGTTCCATCATTGGAACCCCAGTAAACTCCACTCCCGCGAAAACGGAGGCTGTCATCAAAACCCCAATCTGAAGGGCTAAGCGGAAGCTGGCCCCATTTGCCCACCATAGCGCTTTTGTAACCAACGGATTTCAACACTTTGGGGATCATGGTTTCCACGGTGGTTTTCATATTACCCGTGGCATCCTGGTTGGTGGCACCGGTGCGAAATCCATAACGACCTGTCATGATTACCGCCCGGGACGGTCCACAAAGTGGCGGAGTGTAGGCATGCGAATATCGGGTGCCACCACGCGCAAGGGAATCAATGTTGGGTGTTTTTGCATGGTCGGCACCATAGCAACCTAGATTGGCGATTCCCAAATCATCTGCAAGTATGAAAACAATATTTGGCTTCGAAGGTAAGCCAGCATTAAAGGTGGCAAAATCAGTCATTAATAAAAGAGAAATGAGAAAAGCCATAGTATTTTCCTTGAGAATTCCTCTTAAAAGCTTTTTTAAAAGGTTATCAAAACCATTCATTGCCAGAAAGGATTATTTCAAGGGTTTATAAATTGTTTATGCCAGGCACCGTATTCTAACGACGGCTTGACAAGAACCCTTTGCCACATAGAAAATAGGGTACACAAATGGGGGCTTAGCTCAATTGGGAGAGCACCTGCTTTGCAAGCAGGGGGTTAGGGGTTCGAGTCCCCTAGCCTCCATTTTTAAATCCTCTGAATTCATTCAAATTGTCATTGCAAGACTTATTAAGTTTTAACAACCTATTATTGAAGATTTAATCTATTTCAGAACCATTTTCGAAAAAGGGATCACAATGCAAAAGATAACATTTTTTACAGCTTTTATTGTTACCTCTTTTGCATTTGCTGCGCCGCCAAAGGTAGTCAAGGAGTTTACGGGCAAGGTTGCGAATGTGATTGATGGAGATTCTGTTGAAATTACCGTCGGGCAAAATACGGTAATTCTCAGGCTTGAAGGCATTGATGCCCCCGAACCTGCGCAGAACTTTGGAAAAAAGGCAAAAGAGGTTTTATCTGCTTTGGTGCTGGATAAAACAGTATCCGTTAAGCAGACCGGAGATGACCGCTACGGAAGGATCATCGGTTACCTATTCCTTGACAAGACAGATATCAATTCCAAAATGGTTGAGGATGGTTGGGCCTGGCATTTCAGCAAATACAATGATGAGGAACGCCTGGCGAAACTGGAGCAAGCAGCTCGGAAGGACAAAAAAGGCCTTTGGGCAGACCCCCAGACTCCCGTAGCCCCCTGGGATCACAGGGCTAAAAAGAAAACACCCGAAATTAAAATGCCTGACTCCAAGGACAAATAAAAGAAGGCCGAATCCAAATTGGAGACGGCCTTCTTCCCCATTTTAGAAAAGAAACTTAGATCAACTCGCGAATCGGCTGGGCGTTGTCTTCAACCATGTAGTTTGCTCTACCGGTAAGATCGTTTAAAGTAACCTGGTTAAATGGTATTCCCAAGTTGTGATAAAGGGTTGCGTATATTTCCCCGAATGTCACAGGACGGCTGTTCGCTTGCCCTGCAATACGATCCGTGGAACCGATTACCTGTCCCATCTTCATTCCACCGCCAGCCATCAAGGCAAAATTTACCGCTGGCCAATGGTCTCGTCCTACACGGTCACTAATCTTGGGGGTTCTGCCAAATTCTCCCATGACAACCACGGAACAATCCTTGTCCAGTCCGCGCTGGTGAAGGTCATCTAAAAGGGCACTTAGGCATTTATCGAATACAGGAAAATCCTCTTCTTCGCGAAGGAAAATGGAATTATTTTTACGGCCCTCGGCATTCATGCCACCATGCCAGTCCCACTTGCTGTAATTGAGGGTAACCACGCGTGCACCGGCCTCGATAAGCCTGCGGGCAACCAGCATACTTTGTGGAACCCTGGGGGCACCATTTCCATCCATGAAAATCTTGGGATTACCCGTGCCGTACCTTTCCACAATTCCCGGATGTTCCTTGGAAAGATCAAGCGCATCCGCCATCTTGGAGGAAGTTAGCAAGCCGAACGCCTGCTGGTTGAAGGTGTCTAAACCCTCAAACACACGAGTGTTGTCAATGTCCCTGCGAATGCTGTCAAAACTGCCCAGAAGAGTCTTACGTTCGGCAAGTTGGTCCACCGTAATCCCCTGGAGAACCATGTCTTTCTGAGAAGGGCCCATGGGCCTGAACGGCGCCTGAGATGCCCCCAAGAAACCAGGACCCGGTTCGTTGTAAGGGCCATGGGTGCAGCTATAACAAAGGCTCACGAAGGGAGGCACCGCATTATCCGTGGCACCTTGAAGCTTTGCGACCACCGAGCCGAACTGAGGCCAGCCACCTGTGGGGGTAAACTTCCGTGGATGATGACCATTGAACACCTGAATGGCATCATGGCCATCCTGATTACCCACCAGCGAACGAATGATGGCAAATTTGTCCATCATGCCCGCAAGTTTGGGAAGGGCCTCACAAATTTGAATACCTGTCACATTGGTTGAAATTGGTTTCCATGGGCCGGCTATTTCCTTCGGCGCATCCGGCTTCAGGTCAAACATATCCTGATGGGGAGGACCACCCACAAGGTAAATAAATATGACGGACTTGTGCGAATTTTTCTTTCCTGCAAGAGCCTCCGCCTTAAGCAAGTCGGGCAGGGTAAATCCACCCGCACCAAATGCACCGATCTTTAGAAAACTTCGCCGGGATAACTGATGGGTTCTGTTGTTGGAAGCAGCGAAATTCTGCATAACCATCTCCCAATAAATTGCTGAGATCTTCAGTGCGGCAGGCAGGACTTAAAATGTATCGTGAATTCTGTGTAAAGGAAATAACAAATTCATCAATTGTTCATGAATTTAGTAAGGATAATGTCATTAAAAAAAGTACAATTCAGGACTTAGATGTCTGAATTTGGGTTTTTCCAATATGCTTTTCACCCCTTTTTGCAGCCAATTCCTGCTGTTTTTGCCTTTCAATGGCCCTGGATCGAGTTTTTTCAGGCAGATTATCAAAGCAGTGCGGACAACTTACTCCAGCACGGTACTTGGGAGATTGCTGGTCCTCCACCGAAACCGGATGCCTGCAGGCATAGCATTGTTCATGGGCACCAACCTCTAACCCTTGCCCAACAGCAATCCGCTGATCAAACACAAAGCATTCGCCATCCCAAAGGCTTTTTTCCGGTGGAATCAACTCGAGGTATTTTAAAATGCCACCTTTCAGGTGGTATACATTTTCAAATCCCTTTTCCAGCATATAAGCAGAGGCTTTCTCACAACGAATTCCCCCGGTGCAAAACATCGCAACCTTTTTATGCTTTGATGGATCCAGATTTTCCTGAACAAATTTAGGAAAATCCCGAAACCTGCGCGTCTTCGGGTCTATTGCACCTTTGAAGGTTCCTATATCGCATTCATAACCATTTCGAGTGTCTATCACAATTACATCTGGATCAGAGATAAGGGCGTTCCACTCCTCGGCGGGCACATACGTTCCCACTTTTTCATTGGGATCTATCCCAGGCACACCCAACGGCACAATTTCTTTTTTGAGTTTTACCTTCATGCGGTCGAAAGGCATTTCCTGTGAGAAAGATTCCTTGTGTTCCAAGTCTGAAAAACGGGGTTCGGATCTTAGAAACTTTAGCAGTGCATCTATTCCCTGCCGATTACCAGCCACCGTGCCATTGATCCCCTCGGTCGCCAGCAAAATACTTCCAAAAACACCGTTCTTTTGACACACCTCCAGAATGCTCTTTTGCAACTCCCTGTAATCAGGGAGTTTTGCAAACTTGTATAAAGCAGCCACAACTACTGATTGCATTTTTCTTTCCGGAAAGCATATCATTTGATTAAAACTTTACAGACTTATCTTAATTCTATCTAAACGGTAATCAACAGCGCGGCAGGGTTTTTCAAATCGCCAACAACAATGGCATTTTGTTGATATTTTTTTGCAAAGCTTATAGATTCGGCTGGCGAAATTCCAAGAACCAAAAAACTTTCCTCTGCCGGCCATTCGGCCTTTCTTCCTTTTCCATGCCCGTCATAAAACACATATTTTCCATTTAATTCTGTTTTTAGTTGATTGTTCTGTATTTTATTTGCCTCTGCCTCTGCAACCTTTGAGTAAGGGTTCCATGCTGTCATAAAACACCAATTACTTACCCCCCGCTTGGCAAGTAAATCGTTTAATACCTGATTATGCTCCCCTATTCGAATATGAATCTCTCCCTCATCCGTGTAGGCAATATAAATTGTGTCTAAATAGCATTCTTCTAATTCTTTATTAAGCACAATGCACCTTCGCGAAAAATCACCAAAGCTTTCATTCTGAATAGTTCAGTTTAATTCAGAAATTTCCGTCTGAAATAGGCCTTTTGTTACCGTTGCATGGGCCAGGAAATGACGAAAATATTAAAAAACTAAGGTTTCGCTAGCCCGGATTACCCAAACTACCGATAATAAATTATATTGCATGCTGTTTTTCCCGCATATTGGGGTTCTCCATGAACTGCAAGTTTTGGATCCGCAGAATTTTCTCCAAGGTTTATTCTGCCACCATCCGACCCAAGACTAAGCAGACTTCCCATAAGCTGTCGCTACTTCCTTTGGAAGATCGTATTGTGCCTGCGGTGCCGTTTTCCCCGGCATTTCCCCATGCGCTTTCCATTACCCCACCTAGCGGCAATGTTACCAGCAGCGCCAATTTTACCGTAACCTTTAATCAACCGGTCATTGGGGTGGATGCTGCCGATTTTCAATTGGTAACAACCGGCACGGTGGCAGGGGGTACCATTTCCTCTGTTACAGGATCGGGCGACAGCTATACCGTAAGTGTTACCGGAATAACGGGGACTGGCACTCTGGGTGTGAACCTGGTGGATTTACCCACCATCACAGCCTTACCCTCGTTTGCTGCCCAGCAAACCTTTGCCACGGGGACAAGCCCACGCTCCGTCACTTTGGGAGATGTGAACGGCGATGGCAGGCTCGATATCGTGACAGCGAATCTTAATTCCAACACCGCCAGCGTGCTACTGGGTAACGGCAATGGCACCTTCCAAGCCGAGCAAACCTTTGACACGGGGACGGGGACATTCCCATTCTCCGTGACTTTGGGAGATGTGAACGGCGATGGCAGGCTGGATATTGTGACCGGCAATCCTAGTCCCAGCACCGCCAGCGTGCTACTGGGTAACGGCAATGGTACCTTTCAAACCCAGCAAACCTTCGCCACGGGCACTGGTCCACAGTCTGTGGCGCTTGGGGATGTGAACGGCGATGGCAGGCTCGATATCGTGACCGCCAATACTAGTTCCAACAATGCCAGCGTGCTTCTGGGTAACGGGAATGGTACCTTTCAAACCCAGCAAACCTTTGCCACGGGGAATAACCCAACCTCCGTCACTTTGGGCGATGTGAACGGCGATGGCAGGCTCGATATCGTGACCGCCACTTTTAGTTCCAACACCGCCAGCGTGCTACTGGGTAACGGCAATGGTACCTTCCAAGGCCAGCAATCCTTTGCCACGAGTGCAGGCCCACTCTCCGTCACTTTGGGCGATGTGAACGGCGATGGCAGGCTGGATATTGTGACCGGCAATCCTGGTTCCCAAAATGCCAGCGTGCTTCTGGGTAACGGCAATGGCACCTTTCAAACCCGGCAAACCTTTGCCGCGGGGACAAGCCCACGCCCCGTCACTTTGGGAGATGTGAACGGCGATGGCAGGCTCGATATCGTGACCGCGAATTATAATATTGCCAACACCGTCAGCGTGCTACTGGGTAACGGCAATGGCACCTTTCAAACCCAGCAAAGCTTTGCCACGGGGACAACCCCATACTCCGTGACTTTGGGAGATGTGAACAGCGATGGCAGGCTCGATATCATTACCGCAAATCGTACTTCTAACAACGCCAGCGTAATTTTGGGCACGGGTGGTAGTTCCATTACCGCCACTTTTAGTCCCCAGCAAACCTTTGCCACGGGGACATACCCACGCTCCGTCACTTTAGGCGATGTGAACGGCGATGGCAGGCTCGATATCGTGACCGCGAATCGTAATTCTAACAACGCCAGCGTGCTACTGGGTAACGGCAATGGTACCTTTCAAACCCAGCAAACCTTTGCCACGGGGACAAGCCCACAATCCGTCACTTTGGGCGATGTGAACGGCGATGGCAGGCTCGATATCGTGACCGCCAATTCTACCAGTAATGCCAGCGTGCTACTGGGTAACGGCAATGGTACCTTTCAAACCCAGCAAACCTTTTCCACGGGGCCGGGGACAAGCCCAAAATCCGTCACTTTGGGCGATGTGAACGGCGATGGCAGGCTCGATATCGTGACCTGCCATTTTCAATCCCACAGCGTCAGCGTGCTACTGGGTAACGGCAATGGTACCTTTCAAACCCAGCAAACCTATGCCATGGGGACAAACCCACGCTCCGTGACTTTGGGAGATGTGAACGGCGATGGCAGGCTCGATATTGTGACCGCCAATTCTGGTTCCCAAAATGCCAGCGTGCGACTGGGTAACGGGAATGGCACCTTCCAAGCCGAGCAAACCTTTGCCGCGGGTACAGGCGTATTCTCCGTCACTTTGGGCGATGTGAACGGTGATGGCAGGCTGGATATTGTGATCGCCAATTATACTCCCGGGCATGCCAGCGTGCTACTGGGTAACGGCAATGGCACCTTTCAAACCCGGCAAACCTTTGCCACGGGGACGGCGACAAACCCAGTCTCCGTCACTTTGGGCGATGTGAACGGCGATGGCAGGCTGGATATCGTGACCGCCAATAAATTTTCCTACACCGCCAGCGTGCTACTGGGTAACGGCAATGGTACCTTCCAAGGCCAGAAAACCTTTAAGACGGGGAACCGCCCATACTCCGTGACTTTGGGAGATGTGAACGGCGATGGCAGGCTGGATATCGTGACCGCAAATTATATTACCAGCACCGTCAGCGTGCTATTAAACAGCCTGGCCTTCACCGGACAGGCTGCACCCACAAGCACCGCACTTTCTTCATCTGCCAATCCATCGGTGTTTGGTGAATCAGTGACTTTCACTGCCACAGTAACTGGTACCGCTGGTACTCCCACAGGGACCGTGACTTTCAAAGATGGGTCCACCCAGATCGGTAGCCCTGTCAACTTAGTCAATGGTGTTGCCATCTTATCCACCTCTTCCCTTACGGTGGGAAGTAGCCACAGTATTACCGCAGAATACAGCGGAGATTCCAGCAACCAAGCCAGCACCAGCAGCGCAGTCACGCAAGTGGTGAACCAAGCCGGTACCACGACGAATTTGACATCCTCCGCTAATCCATCGGTCTTTGGTGAATCAGTGACATTCACCGCCACGGTTAGCGCTGCTTCCCCCGGCAGTGGCACCCCGACAGGCACGGTGACATTCTTTGATGGGGCCACCCAGATCGGTACCGGCACCCTGACCGGTGGGGTAGGCACCTTCAGCACCACTTCCCTTGCGGTGGGAAGCAGCCACAGTATTACCGTGGTGTACGCCGGTGACACCAACTTCCTTACCAGCACCAGCAGCGCAGTCACGCAGGTGGTGAACCAGGCCGGCAGCACGACGACTTTGACATCCTCCGCTAATCCATCGGTGTTTGGTCAATCAGTGACATTCACTGCCACGGTTAGCGCTGTTTCCCCCGGCAGTGGCACCCCGACAGGCACGGTGACATTCTTTGATGGGGCCACCCAGATCGGTACCGGCACCCTGACCGGTGGGGTAGGCACCTTCAGCACCACTTCCCTTGCGGTGGGAAGCAGCCACAGTATTACCGTGGTGTACGCCGGTGACACCAACTTCCTTACCAGCACCAGCAGCGCAGTCACTCAGGTGGTGAACCAGGCCGGCAGCACGACGACTTTGACATCCTCCGCTAATCCATCGGTGTTTGGTCAATCAGTGACATTCACTGCCACGGTTAGCGCTGTTTCCCCCGGTGCAGGAACTGCAAGCGGAACAGTTACCTTCAAGAACGGTGCCACTACCCTTGGAACCGGCACTTTGAACGGCAGCGGTGTGGCTACTTTCAGCACCCCCTCCCTTGCTGCTGGAGGCACTTACAGCATCACCGCGGAATATGCTGGTGATTCAAGTTTCAACTCCAGCACCAGTTCCGCTGTCAGCCAAGTCGTAAACAACGCTTCCACCACTACGGTGCTGACAGCATCGCCAAATCCATCGGTGTTTGGTCAATCAGTGACATTCACCGCCACGGTTAGCGCTGTTTCCCCCGGCAGTGGCACCCCGACAGGCACGGTGACATTCTTTGATGGGGCCACCCAGATCGGTACCGGCACCCTGACCGGTGGGGTAGGCACCTTCAGCACCACTTCCCTTGCGGTGGGAAGCAGCCACAGTATTACCGTGGTGTACGCCGGTGACACCAACTTCCTTACCAGCACCAGTTCACCGATAAGCCAGACGGTAAATCTGGCACCCACGATAACCAGTGTCAACCAGGCAAATTTTGTACTGGCTCAGCCGGGAACTTTCACTGTCACAGCAACTGGTTTTCCAACACCCACTTTCAGTATTACATCAGGAACACTTCCCCAGGGCCTGACCTTTACAAGCAACGGGCTTCTTTCAGGAACCCCGGCCACAGGTACTTTTGGCACTTACCCACTGACTATTACCGCATCCAACGGTGTAAACCCTGTGGGAACGCAAAACTTCACCCTGAATGTGACGTTAGCGCCCGCCCCACTGGTAACAGGTTCGGCACCGCCAACAGGTAATGATCCAGCCAACCCCGGCAACTCGGTAAACTTGTACGATACCCAAACAGGCCAGCCCAACGGAGTGGCGGTACCATTCCCTAATTTCATGGGCCAGATTCGTGTGGCAGCGGGCGACTTTAATCAGGATGGCAAATCTGAAATTGTTGCGGCGGCAGGCCCGGGTGGTGGCCCTGCGGTAACTATCATGGATTCCCAGACCGGTGTGCCACGCGCCGCATTCTTCGCCTATGACCCGGCCTTTACGGGTGGCGTGTTTGTAGCGGTGAAGGATATCAACAACGACGGTGTAGCCGATATTGTCACCGGTGCCGGTTCTGGTGGAGGCCCCCATGTGAAAGTGTTTAATGGGGTCAACCTTCAGGAAATACGATCCTTCTTCGCGTATGCCGAAACCTTTACCGGTGGCGTGACTGTGGGGACCGCCGACATGAATGGTGACAACATTCTGGACTTGGTTACCGGAGCAGGCCCGGGTGGTGGCCCACATGTGAAGGTTTTTGATGGGGCAACCAATGCACTGATAAGCTCCTGGTTTGCTTATCCGGTGAATTTCACGGGCGGTGTGTTCGTTGGCATGGGGGATATTTCCAATGATGGCAACGTTGAAGTGGTCACCGGTGCCGGCCAGGGTGGTGGCCCAGTGGTTGCGGTATGGAACCCAAACACCGGCCAGTTGCTAAGCCAGTTTATGGCGTATGCCCCTCAATTTTCCGGTGGTGTGCGTGTGGGTGTTATCGATGCCACTGGCGATGGCATAAATGATCTGGCGACTGGTGCCGGCCCTGGCGGTGGCCCCCATGTGAAGGCTTTCAATTACCCCAACTTGGACCTGCTTTTTGAATTCTTCAGCGGGCCAGAAAGTAACCGCCAAGGCGTGTTTGTCAGCTAGACGGTCACACCAAGAAAATTTCTGTGATACAAGCCCTGGGGTCACCACCCGGGGCTTTGTGTTTAAGGATAACCGGATAAAATCTATTAAGATTAGTCACGAATCATGATGCATGATGGACTGTTGATTTCAGCAGGTGTTCCAATTGATTTAATCCTACCTGTAAGTGAATCAATCCCGAATACAGCAAGATTTTTTCCAGGCATATTGGCACAGAGAAGGTATTTACCATTCTTAGATATAGCCAGATTTTGCGGTCCTTTGCCCAAACTGGGCTCAATGCCAATTAATTGAAGTTTTCCATCATTCGCAATGCTATAGCAGGCGATACTATCGTGGCCACGGTTGGTACCGAAAAGGTATTTTCCATCAGGGGTAATTTTAAGGTCGGCACAATAGCTGGTTCCCTTGAAATCGGCGGGCAGGGTAGAGATGGTCTGCCTCTGGGATAAAACACCTTTTTCTGAATCATAATCAAAAAGTGTCACCGAGTTTAAAAGCTCATTGATTACATAGACAAATTTTGCATTTGGATGAAAAGTTAGGTGTCTGGGTCCTGCACCGGCCGGTGTATTCGCAAAAGGCGGATCGTTGGGGGTTATCTTGCCTTCGTCTGAGGACACCTTGTAGCAAAGCACCTGATCCAGGCCAAGGTCTGCGGCAAAGGCGAATTTGTTATCCGGGCTTACAACGATGCAATGTGCATGGGCCTCTTTCTGCCTTGCTGGATTCACACTGGAACCCTTGTGCTGATGGAAGGAAACCGGTTTCTCCAAGATACCATCTTTAACGGGAAGGGAAGCCACGCTGCCAGATGAGTAATTTGCCACGACAACGGTTTTGCCATTCTTATCCACATCCAGATAGCAGGCTGCTGTGCCACGGGCTGAAGATTTACCAAGGAGTTTGAGTTTCCCTTGCTCCAAAATTTGGAAAGAGGCAATTTCTTCGTCATCTTTGCCACCAAATTTTTTCGCATGAATGGAATACAGAAACTTCTTGTCCGGGGACAGTGCAAGGAAAAATGGATTTTCCACACCAGTGGTCTTGGCTAAAGGCTTTAAAGCGCCGTTATCCAAATCCAGTGTCAAAGCTTGAATAGCCCCCTGATCGCCCGGTGCAAAGGATGAAACAAAAATGATGGTTTCTGCAGACATGGAATAATTTCCGTTCGCTATGCAGAAAAGTATTGCCATAACTAAAAATGAACGATGCATGGATTGCTCTCCCTTTGGTTGGAAATTAATTTTCAAATCCATGCCAGGGATTGTCAAAGCTTTTTAAGAAATAACTCCACGAATTACCCGGTACTCAGATTTCCATTATTTCCAAGCATCATTCTGACAGAAAATGAGAAACCCAATAATCATTTGAATTTGTTCCATTCGATTGCATGTTGGCTTAACAATATTTTTAAAAGAAATAAGACTAGAAGCGACAAATCTCATGCTTCCAATTCTTACCATGGGAAATACACCTCGTATTTATCCCACCAAAAAAGCTAAGATAATCAAAACACAATCGCCAATCTTACGGAGTAACTTGTGACTGCAACCAACCAAAAAGCTTTGGAAATCAACCTCGACAAATCCAAGTATGGTGCTTTCATTGAAATAGGGGCTGGGCAGGAAGTCGCCAGGTGGTTTTTCCGTGTGGGTGGCGCATCCGGAACCATTGCAAAAACCATGTCAGCTTATGACATGACTGTAAGCGATGCAATTTACGGGCCTTGTGAGAGATATGTCAGCAAACCCCGCTTACAGTCCATGCTTACCAGGGAGTATGACCTTTTATTGGAAAGGCTGGAACCCAAGCGGGGTTCAGACACCCGCTTTTTTGTTTTTGCAGACACCGTTGCGGCCAAAAGTTTTTCCCGAAAGGAAGATGCCCACGGCTGGCTTGGGGTCCGTTTTCAAACCGAACCCAAGGGCCCTATTTCACAAGTTATTATTCATGTAAGGCTTTTAGACCCGGAAAACCTTCAGGAACAGGAAGCGCTTGGAATTATCGGGGTGAACCTGATTCATGCAGCCATGTTCCATCATGACAGCGCGGAAACCATCCTTGAATCCTTGCTGGACAACCTAACCATCGATCGTGTGGAAATTGACATGATTGAGTTCAGCGGGGAAGCCTTCAAGCACATCGATAACAGGGTGATGGCATTATGCCTCGTTCAAAAGGGAATGACAAAAGCGACCATGTTTCTTGCCAACGGTGAAGTGGTTCAACCTGCGGACATCCTGCACAAGAAATGCATTTTGGTGGAGAGAGGCAGTTTCAGGCCGATCACTAAAGTGACGCTAGACATGCTGGAATGCGCAAAGTCCATGTTTGTTCAGGAACCCGATGTGGAAGGTAGTGAAATCCTGGTCATCATGGAAATGACCCTGAAAAATCTACTGGATCAGGGAAAGATTGATTATCAAGATTTTCTGGACAGGGTGGATACCCTTGCGTCTTTGGGAAAAACGGTGCTCATATCGAACTTTGGCGAATACCATCGGCTTGCAGCCTATTTTTTCCGATACACAAAAAAAATGATCGGTATCGTCATGGGGGTTCCCACTCTCAAGGAAATATTTGATGAGCGTTACTACGCCGACCTGGAAGGGGGAATCCTGGAAAGCTTCGGAAGACTGTTCAAGAACAAGCTGAAATTATTTATTTACCCCTTGCTTGAAAAAGATTCCATGGCGTTGATCACCGCGGACAACCTGGTTGTACAAAATCACCTCAAGCATCTTTACAGCTACCTGATTGAAAATAATTTCATCGAGAGTATTAGAGGCTATGATTCCAAATGCCTAAGCATTTTTTCCAGGGATGTTCTCGACAAAATACGAACGGGTGATAATTCCTGGGAGACCATGGTCCCTGAATCCGTGATTGAAATCATTAAAACCAGAGGTTTTTTCAACCACAAAAAAACCAACTGATCTCCATAGCGGGAATTATCTCAATGGGGTTCCTTTTAGAGATTCCCCGTTGATATCCAATATTTGAAAATGATGGATTCCCGCGTTGGATTTATTCGTATATGTCCACACAATTTTCTTATCCGGCGTAATTTCCATCAACTTTACCTGATTGGCTTTTGCATGGTGAGATGTAATCACCGTATTTCCATTCGGCAAGCGCTGACCACCACAGGCATCATTGATTGGCTTATTAGGTAAATCATCATTCGAAACAGTCCAAACTGTTTTGCCTTGCGTGTCCACCTCTATCACCAAATGCCCCAAGGTGCAGTTGATAAGGGTGTTACCATTTTCCAATCTAATAGCTGTGAAAGGCCAGTGCGGGGTTTTCACTTCCCATACTACTTTACCTTCTGCGTTATATTCTCGAACCACCTTATCCAGAAGTTGCGGCACCAAATAATTGCCATTTTTGAGCTTACGAGCCATTCTGGTCTGTAGATGGTGGTCTTTCGTTTGGGCCTGCAAAGCTAAATCCACCGCAATTTTTCCATCCCTTGTGACTTCCAAAAGTCTGGGTTTTGGACCGGCCTCGGTAACCAGAATATTGCCATTTTCCAAAGCCATCACGGTGTTTACTTCTGACTGGGTGCCTTTGTACTCAAAAAACACTTTGCCTTCCTTGTTAATTTCCACCGCAGCGCCACCCGGGTAATCTTTGCTTTTGGAAAGTGCAAGCAGAATATTACCGCTGGGAAGCAACCATCCATCTCTGGTAGCTTTAGGATATCGCCAAGTAATATTTCCCTTGGAATCTGAAATAAAAGTTTCGCTTCCAAATGCAATGAAGCCATGCTGAATTTCAGCAGCAAAACCTATTTCGGCAAATAAAAGGAAACAAAGACTGTATGCCAGAGACGATATCTTGCTTGACATCATGGGAGATAACCCTTCAAGAATGAAGATCATCAAAAACTTATTTCCATTGAATCAGGAAATCTGGTTCAAACAAATCAAAAAGCCCTAAAAATCCATCTAACTCATGGAATTTCGCTGAATTTACTTCCTGAAATTGCCGAGCGAAGTTATGATACATTCATTCCTACCTGTGAAATTTGTTCCTTCCAGCTTTAAGGTTCCAAGAATATGGTTTCAGGATTGCTTACCGGTATGTTTGTCGGTTCGCTCCTATTGATCAATCAACAGGGCAACTTAAAGGTTGAGCCTGCATTGATTCAGTTTCAAAACCTGCAAGATCAGGTTCAGCTAAGGGTTGTGGATAACCTGGGTGTTGATTTCACATCCAAAGCCACATTCAAGAGCTCGGATACCAAAACCATTTCAGTAAGTGCCACTGGCGAGGTAAAACCTTTACAATCAGGCAACACATCTATCATTGCAACTTTTGGAAACTTGACCGCAACATCCACGGTGAATTCACAAATAGATAAATCAAAGGTTCCTACTTTTGAAAAAGATATTCAGCCCATTCTCACAAGGTTTGGTTGCAACTCTGGCCCTTGCCACGGAAAACAAAGAGGACAAAATGGTTTTCAACTTTCCCTGCTTGCCTTTGATGATGATTTCGACTTTGGGGCCATAGTCACTGAGGCCCGGGGAAGAAGAATATTTCCTTCCTCACCTGAATCCAGCATTTTGCTGATGAAGGCCACCGGAGCCGTACCTCATGGTGGTGGCAAAAAACTTGACCCTGAAAGCACTGCCTATAAACAGTTGCTAAGTTGGATCAAAGTTGGAACGCCCAGAACTCCCAAATCTGAACCGAAAATAATAGCTCTTGAGATAACGCCTGCAAATTTAATTCTTCCACCAAAGACAAAGGTGCAGGTCCGTGCAATTGCAAAATTTGAGGATGGAAACTCCAAGGATGTCACACACCTGAGTGCCTTTCAATCCAGCGAAAGTGTGCTCACATCCGTTGATTCAAAGGGACTTATTGAAACCGGTTCTTTGCCAGGCGAAGTCGCCATCATGGCAAGGTACATGGAAAAATTCGCCATCTGCTATGTAACCATGCCACTTACCGGGGCAACCAAAACCAAACTGCCAGCTAGAATTTCATCCGATCATTTTATTGACACCTTATTGTCGAATAAGTTTGAAAAACTCGGACTCTCCCCAAGCGAACCTGCAAATGATTCTGTCCTGGTGCGGAGGATGTATTTGGATATCATCGGCAGACTTCCCACCCCTGAGGAAACAAGGGCCTGGCTTAACGAAAAGTCTCCGGACAAAGTTAGAAACCTTGCTGTTCAGCTTGTGAACAGGCCGGAATATGCCGAGTTTTGGGCAAATAAGTGGGCCGATTTATTGAGACCAAATCCCTACCATGTTGGAATTAAAGCAGTATTCGTGCTTCATACATGGCTGAGGGATGCTTTTCGAAAAAACCTTCCCTACGATCAATTTTCTCGTGAAATCATCACCGCAGAGGGTAGTACCTTCCGCGATGGTGCCTCTGTATTTATCCGCGACAAACGAACCCCCGAAGAAATCACAACGGTGGTAAGCAGATTATTTCTTGGAGTTCGGCTGGAATGCGCCAAGTGTCATCACCATCCTTTTGAAGTTTACGGCCAGGAAGACTTTTATCAGTTCGCCGCTTTCTTCGCGCGCATAGGCAGAAAAGGTGTTGGAATATCAGCCCCCATCTCTGGCAGCGAGGAGATGTTTTTTCTCTCCAAAAAAGGAACGGTGAAACACCCTAGAACCAACGAGGAAATGAAACCTGCCCCCCTGAAGGGTAAGCCCATGGAATTTGGAGAAGACGAGGATCCAAGAGCTGCCCTGGCTAAATGGATCACTTCGAAAGATAACAATCTGTTTGCCAAAGCGGGCGCCAACAGAATCTGGGGTGACCTCATGGGAAGGGGCCTGGTGGACCCAGTAGACGACCTGCGGGCTACCAATCCACCAACCAATCCGGAACTGCTAGACGCCTTGGCGGAAGAATTCCGCAAGAGCGACTTCGACATGAAGAAATTTATAGTGACCATCGTTACAAGCAACGCTTACAGGCTTTCCTCGGTGCCAAATGAAAAGAACCTGATGGACACGAGAAATCACTCCAGGCACTACCGAAACCGGCCTCGAGCGGAAGTACTTTTAGACATGGTCTGCGATGTAACCGGTGTAAAAGATTCTTTCCCGGCCATGCCGCAGGATTCCCGCGCCATGGAAATGTGGACATTCCGCTCTGCTTCCGAATTTTTGGACAGCTTTGGCAGACCGGACCCAAACCAGGACCCACCTTGTGAAAGGTTACCCGATTCCACGGTTGTCCAGGCGCTGCATCTCATGAATGGGAAAGGGGTTCAGGCAAAAATTCTTTCCGACAATGGGAGGGCAGCCCAATTGGCAGCAAGCCCTGTATCTCTGGAATCCGCAGTTGAGGAACTCTATTTAAGATGTTATTCTAGAATGCCTACGAAACAGGAAATGCAAAAAGTGCTTACCTTGGCAAGTGATCAGAAGCTGAATAAACGACAAGCATTGGAAAACGTACTTTGGGCGCTGATTAACTCGCCCGAATTTGTCCTAGTGGACTGAAAGGTGCCAGCCATGAACCTTCTCGGAAGTCGACACGGTCTATCTCGTCGTGATTGTCTTATGCTTGGTCTGGGCACACTTCTGGGTGGTGGTTTTACCTCTTCCCTGATGGCAAAGAACAGTGCAACCGGCAAGGCACAGGCAAAAAGTGTCATTTTAGTTTGGCTGGATGGTGGTCCCACCCATTACGAAACATTCGACCCAAAACCCGATGCCCCTGTTGAAATTCGCGGAAACTACAAACCCATTCCTACCAAAATTCCCGGGGTTCATTTTTCCCAACATATGACCAAGCTTGCCTCTATTATGGACAAGCTTGCGATCGTTCGATCCGTCCAGCACGATCAAGGCAACCATGGTGCTGGAAATCACTACATGATGACAGGCGCACCCCCGCGAATTCCCGTGGGATGTGGCGCTTTTGTAAGTTTTCATCCTAGCATGGGCTCGGTGGTATCCTCAGAAATTGGGGCCCTTCCGGGATTACCGGCTTATTTTACCATTCCTTCCATGACCAGGTCTGGTGGGCCAAATTTCCTGGGGGCGAAGCATGCCCCATTTGTTGTGGATGGTAGCCCAAACAGTGCCGGTTTTAGGGTTCGGGATGTAAGCCTGCCCAAGGAACTAGATGGCGCCAAACAACTGGGCCGCGAGGAAATGCGAAAAGCGGTGGATCGAATGGTTCGATTTGCCGACAAACAAGTGGGCGATCCCGCCCTCGCCATGGATGACAACTATAAACAAGGCTTGGATCTTATTCGCTCCAAGGAAGCCCAGGCGGCCTTTGACATTCAAAGGGAACCTGAAAAGGTCAGGGAACTATACGGTAGAAATGAATTTGGCCAGCGAACTTTGCTTGCCAGAAGGCTGGTTGAGGCTGGCGTTCCTTTCATCGTTTTGAATGAAGGCGGCTGGGACCACCATACGAACATATTCCCCACCTTGGACAAACGCCTACCCACGTTTGATCAGACAATCGCCGGCCTTATCACCGACCTCGATCAGCGCGGGATGCTTGAATCCACTTTGGTATTGGTACTTGGTGAATTTGGTAGAACCCCTCAAGTCAACAAGGATGGCGGGCGCGATCACTGGTCTAATGCGATGTCCATACTTTTTGCCGGGGGTGGCACCCCTGGTGGCCAGGTGATTGGTGCAACCGACAAGCGGGGCTATGCGGCATGCGAGAGGGTGCTTTCACCAGAAAATTTCGCCTCCACGGTTTATTCAAAAATTGGTGTGGACCCTGGCAAAATTCTTTACGCCGCAAACGGCAGGCCAGCACATATTGTCAGCAATCCCCAACCCATTCAGGAGTTGATGGGGTGAGAACGGGCAGCATTATTCTGCTTGTCTGGCTCAGCCTATTTACCGGACTTGCAAGATCCGCCCCACCGGTTTTGAATTGGTTTTTTCCATCCGGCGGGCAGCAAGGGACCACTGTTTCGGTAAAAATCGGGGGTACTTTTCCAGAGTGGCCACCCCAAATTTGGTGTGATTCGAAGGACATCTCCCTGAATCCAACCGAAAAAAACACTCTTTCCATAAAGCTGGACACAAAGACCACACCCGGCCCAAAACTTATTCGTTTTACCAACAAGGATGGTGCATCCGCCATCAAAGCTTTCTGGGTCGGTAATATCCCGGAAATCGAAGAAAAGGAACCAAATGATTCCCATCTGAAGCCTCAAGCCTTGGAAGAAACCCCGGTTCTAATCAACGGAAAGTTAGGTGCCGCAGGAGATAGCGATACCTTTGCCATAAAAGCCAAATCTGGTCAGGTGTTAGTGGCAAAGTTACAAGGCAACCAAGGGTTGGAATCACCAATGGATGCTGTATTGCAAATACTATCACCCGAAGGCTTTATTGTTGCGGAAAACCACGACCGTTTTGGAACAGACCCATTTATTGCATTTCCGGTTCCTTCCGAAGGAATTTACAAGGTGAGACTCTTTGCTTTCCCTGCGACACCAGACAGCAGCATTCGCTTTTCCGGAGGTGAAACATACATTTATCGTCTGACCATAACCACAGGGCCTTACCTGGACCATACCATGCCCTTGGCAATTTCCACAGGTAAAGCAAATAGCTTGAATGCAAAGGGTTGGAATCTCAAGAATGTTGACACCAAAATCAACGCAAAAGTGTCAGATGAAAATAAAGCTGTCGCAATTACCATGAAGGGAGTTGCTGGCTTTATTTCACTGCCTTCCACAACTATTCCAACCGAGGAATTCACTAACCTCGAAAAACCTTTACAAATTGATTCTCCGAAAAGTATATCTGGGGTTTTACAGAAACCATCGAGGCAAGAGTTCGAACTCAAGTTTAAAAAAGGCGCAAAACATTTGATTAGAGTGGAGGCCAGAAACATCGGCTCGGACTTGGATCCTCTTTTGATTTTAAAAGATTCCCAGGGAAAGGAATTAAAACGTGCCGATGACGAGGACAAAAGCCGTGATACTTCAATGGAAGTTTCCCCAACGGATGACAAACCCTTGAAACTATTTTTGGCTGACCTTCATAATCATTTTGGTGAAACCTTCTATTACAAGATGGATGTAACATCAGTGGTGCCAGACTTTGAATTGGAAATTGATTCTGATGCCTATGTATCCAAAGATGCAAAGCCTGTCGAAATCCCCCTAAAAATTATAAAAAAAGGAGGATTTACAGGAGATATTACCGTTCAGGCGATTGGGCTTCCAAATGGTTGGACTGCGGAAAACCTTCAAATAAATTCAAAAACTGCTAGCCCAGCGAAGCTTACTTTAAAACCCTCCGAGAAAGCGGACCCAGGCTTTTTCAAGGTCGAGGCAACTTGCGGTACCACAAAAAAAACAATATCTCGAAACATTCCGTCCTTGCAAAGTACGGTAGAGGTTTTTTACCTTTCCAAGGAAACAAAAGATAAAAAGTAGGCTGTCATGAATTCCTGCATCATTTTGATTACAACCATGATGAGCATTCATCAGGCAAAAGATCTCCCGTTTGAAATTGAAAGATTCACCGTTGCCGACAGACCTGCTTTTCTCATGCTTCCTGAAAAATCCAAAAGAACTGCTCCCCAGCCCTGGATTCTTTACGCCCCCAATTTGCCAGGTTACCCGGACAAACACGAGGCCTGGATGCACCAGAAGTTTTTAGATGCGGGGGTGGCGGTTGCCGGAGTGGATATTGGTGAAGCCTATGGGAACCCCAAGGGAAGAATCACCTTCAGCGCTCTTCATCAGGAGCTTGTAAATAAGCGCCAATTTGCGCCAAAACCATGTCTTTTTGGTCGAAGCCGGGGCGGTCTATGGGTAACGAGCTGGGCTGCTGATAACCCTGAAAAAGTTGCAGGTATCATAGGCATATACCCTGTTTTTGATTTCAGAACCTATCCTGGCATAACCAAGGCTGCGCCAGCTTATGGCCTTTCCCCGGATGAATTAAAAGCCCGTTCCAAGGAATTTAATCCGATTGAAAAAGTACACCTGCTTGCCAGGGCAAAGATTCCCGCGACCCTGATCCATGGAGATGATGACAAAGTAGTGCCTTTAAAGGAAAACTCCCAGGCTTTCTTGGAAGCTTATCAAAAAGAAAAACAGGAAGGCCTTGTCAAACTGATAATCCTTAAAGGGCAGGGGCATAACTTCTTTGAGGGTTTTTTCAAATCCCAGGAAATTGTGGACTTTGCAATTAGCAAAGCTAAAAACAGTTCGTCCTGAAATAAATGAAACATCTTTTTAATTATTTTGATCATAAATTTTCCGGGATCTCCAGTCTGATAAGATAATCCCAAGTCTTTTTCCATGGGCGATGGGTATATGCAATCAGAATCCATTAGATTTATCCAGAAGGATATTGTTTTAGTAGGTGCCGGAAATGCGCATTTGGGATTCATCCGAATGCACCAAATGAATCCCATCAAGGATGTTCAGGTAACACTTATTAATGAAACCGGAGTCATCCCATACTCCGCGATGGTGCCTGGAACCATCGGGGGAGATTATCAACTTGAGGAAATCACGATAGACCTTGTCCAACTTTGCGCCGTGGCAAATGTTCGACTTGTTGTATCAAGGGCCGAAAAGCTTGATTGCACCAATAATCTTGTATTTTGCGAAGGCAGGGCAGAACTTCGTTACGATGCCATAAGCCTTGGGCTTGGATCACTTCCCAAAACTGCCCCTGGAAACCAGCAAAACACCATATCCATGCGACCGCTTCTGCCGTTGATGGAAAGATTGCAAACGATCGAAAGCCAGCTTCAAAAATCTGACAATCCGTTTCACCTTGTGATAGTTGGAGGCGGGGCAAGTGGTTGTGAGCTTGCCTTGGCAATCCAAAAGAAATTTTCCAAATTCCGTCATCTTCAAATCACAATACTGCAAGGGAACTCCACCCTGCTGAACGGTTTCAATGCAAAAGCACAAAATGCGTTTCTTCAGTTACTGAACGAAAGGGGTATCGAGGTTTCTCTGAATTCAAGGGTTACTGGTATTCATGAAAAACTGGTATCAACCGATTCCGCAAGAAAATTTCCATTCGACCTTTTAATTTGGGCTACCAATGCCGAGGCTCATCCTCTGATCACCCAGAGCAATCTTGCCAAATCAAATATTGGATTTTTGCGGGTAAACAATCAGTTACAGTCTGTTTCGAATCCATCGGTTTTTGGAACAGGAGACTGTATTTCCATAGAGAATCACCCAGAACTGCCAAAGAACGGTGTGCATGCGGTTCGGCAAGGCAAAGTGCTATTTAAAAACATGCAAAGTTTCCTCAGAGACCAACAGGGAGTTGAATTTAAGCCGCAAAAAAAATGCCTTGCACTTTTAAACACCGCGGACGGCAACGCAGCCATGGTTTATGGCGGATTGTATTTTCAAAACAAAGTTTTAAGAACTCTTAAAGATCGCATTGATAAGACTTGGGTTCAAAAGTTTCGTCCAACTCAAATTACGGGCAACAGTCATACGCAACCAAAGGAACAAATGCGATGCGGCGGCTGTGGATCCAAAATATCCAGCAATATTTTGTCATCGGTCTTGAAGAAATTGGATACAGGCAAGGATGAAAGAATTATTATTGGATGCGAGGCTGGTGACGATGCTTCAGCCCACATTTTCAAGCCTGAACTTTACAGCAATGAGCCAGAAAACCTTGTTGAGGTCCAGACGGTTGATTATTTCAAGACTTTCACCCCTGACACCTTCTTTTTTGGACAAATTTCCGCCCTTCACGCGATCAGCGACCTTTTTGCCATGAACGCCAGGCCTTTCAGCGCCCTGGCAATAGCAACCCTTCCATACGCTCGCGGGCCTGTTCAGGAAGGAATGCTCTACGAACTACTCTCAGGAGCAGTATCCATCCTAAAAAATCACGGAATTACCCTCTCTGGCGGGCACACCACCGAAGGCAATGAAATGGGATTGGGGTTTTCGGTTACTGGATTCGCAGAAAGAAAATCTCTATTTCAAAAAAGCAAGCTTAAACCCGGACATAAATTGATTCTTACCAAACCTCTGGGAACTGGGGCAATTCTCGCAGGATTCATGCAAGGACTGTGTAAAGCCAGTTGGTTCGAAAAATTAAAAGAGGGAATGTTAAAATCGAACCAGGCTGCAGCAAAGATATTTTCAGCCCACAAGGTGGAAGCCTGCACAGACATTACCGGATTTGGACTCGCAGGCCATCTCCTTGAAATGCTTGATTCAAGTGGCTTGTCTAGCCAGTTGGCTTTAAAAAACATCAGAAAATATGATGGATTCGAAGAAATCAAAAACAAGGGAATTCTAAGCACACTGCACGAAGACAATACAAAGGTATCGTGCAGATTTAATAGTCCAGTTGAACGTTTACCCGCCGAGTTATTTGATCCACAGACCTCCGGGGGTTTGCTTGCTGGTGTAAATCCCGAATCTTGTGACCAAATTCTTAAGGAACTTTTTGAGGCGGGTTACAGGGAAAGTTCAATTATCGGTACAGTGATCGAGAAAAATTCTGGGCCGACAATTCTTCTCGATATGCAATAAAACATCCATTCTGAATATCCGGAAAAAATATGAATAACCCGTTTTTTGATGTCCGAATGAAAGGTTTCAGGGCTAAAAAATCCGTACATGATTTGATTCAAGCTATCGATGGCGAAATTAAGCCTTTGAAAACCACCGAGGCTCTGGAACTAAAAAACCTTGCCAGACGAATTTCCGCCGGGGATGTTTTTTCAGAAATCAATGTTCCGGGGTTTGATAGGTCTGCGATGGACGGTTACGCACTGATCGCAGAAAACACTAACGGGGCTACATCATCCAACCCCATACCCCTGAAAATTCTGGATAGTGCCTACCCGAATCAACCATCTGCCAAAGAGATTACTCCGGGGTTCACAATCCGGGTAATGACAGGTGCTCCCATTCCCAAGGGAGCCGACGCTGTTTTACCTTTTGAACTGGCCTCTGAAAACCATGATGTTTGCCTGGTACATGCATCAGTCCCCCCCGCAAAAAATATTGGATACACGGGAGAGGACATCAAAATCGGCAGTCTTGTCCTTTGCGCTGAAAAATTCATCCGCCCACAAGATATTGGAGTGCTGGCTTCGATTGGGACTGGGATGGCCACAGTTTTTAAAAAGCCGATGGTGGATTTATTGATCACTGGAAATGAACTTTTACCACCCGGATCAAAACCTTCCGGACACCAGATTGTGGACTCAAACTCTTTGATGATCTCAGCGCTCATTGAAAGGGATGGCGGAACTTCCAGGATTCACTCGCCCATCAAAGATTCAAAGGAGGCAATCCGCAATAAAATCCTTGATTCTGATGCGGACATTATTCTTATCTCAGGGGGCAGTTCCGTAGGCCAGGAGGATCACACACCATCGATCATCAACGAAATAGGCGAACTCATCATCCACGGAGTATCCCTTCGCCCGGCAGGACCAACAGGTTTTGGGCTTGTGCGAGGCAAACCGGTATTCCTTCTTCCCGGAAATCCAGTTTCCAGTTTGTGTTCCTATGATTTATTTGCCGGTCGGGCTGTTCGACTTTTGGCGCATCTAAATCCAGCAATCCCTTATGCCCAAAAACAACTTCAATTGTCCAAAAAAATCTTATCCCAACAAGGTAGGGTTGATTATGTGCGCATTCAAATTCAAAACGAATTTGCGATCCCGGTGGCTAATAGTGGTGCTTCCATTTTAAGCTCCACCACGAAGGCGGACGGTTTTTTACTTGTGGATGAAAGCCACGCGGAAATTGCTGAAGGATCAATTGTTAACGCTTATGCCTATTAAATAATCCGCCATTTGGTATTTATCTGAGATTTCTTCTTCCAAGTCGATTCAAGCCACTTGTAAGTATTAATAAAACTTAAAATCGATATAAGCCTTCTGTATATTCAAGCCAAATAATTTTTGTTACGATAATTTTATTAGAAGTTCATAAGGGGATCCGCCATGATTCCAAATCATAATGCTGGCATGACCAGAAGATCCATGATTCAAGCTGGATTTTCTGGGTTACTAGGCCTTTCAACGCTAAACGCTCAAGCTTTTGCAAAGAACAAGGCTGATAAATCTATAATTTTAATTTTTTTGACCGGTGCCCCAAGCCACATTGATATGTTTGATCTTAAACCGGATGCCCCCGAAGAAATCAGGGGATCCTTCAAGCCCATTCAAACAAATGTAACCGGAATTCAAATAAGCGAGCATCTCCCCAAGCTTGCCCAAAGAGCAGATAAATATGCATTAATAAGAAGTATGGCTCACAAGGAAAACAACCACCTTGTTGCCACCCACCACACCATTACCGGTCATCAACAACCCGGCGCATTTTTTGACAAAGTGGCATCCAGGGATGATTGGCCGAATTATTCCGCCGCATTGGATTTCCTGCAACCCGCCACCAAAGGTATTCCAACCGGCATTAATCTTCCAACTTTCCTGCAGGAAGGGCCACTGACATGGCCGGGACAGCATGCGGGATTTTTGGGACCAAAACATGATCCATGGCAAATTACTGATGATCCCAGCAAAGCTGACTTCAAGGTTAACAATTTAAATTTTCATGAAGGCCTTTCCATTTCCAGGGTAACTGACAGGAAAACACTCCTTGCCGAGTTAAACCATCAACAAAGAAAAATTGACCTCTTGGAAAACACCCAAAAAATGGATGATCAGCAAAGGATGGCCCTTTCATTGCTGGCCTCGGGATCCGTTGCAAAAGCTTTTGACCTGAACCAGGAACCCATAGCTAGCAGGGAACGCTACGGAATGCACTCCTTTGGCCAGTCAATACTTCTTGCAAGAAGGCTTACCAAGGCAGGGGTAAGGGTCGTTCAGGCGAACATGGGAAGAGTTCAAAACTGGGATACACATGGGAATAACTTTGACCGCCTGAAAAACAGCCTTTTACCTCCCCTAGATCAAGGTGTTTCCGCGCTTTTAGATGATCTTTATGCCACTGGCGATATTCAAAATACCCTTGTGATTCTCTGCGGAGAATTCGGCAGAACGCCAAAGATTAGTTTTCAACAAGGCTCCAACTCTAAACAACCGGGAAGAGATCACTGGGCACCCTGTTATACGGCTTTATTTGCTGGTGCGGACGTTGTCCCCGGAAAAATCATCGGGAAATCTGACAAAATAGCTGCTTACCCTACCACAATCCCCTATTCCCCAGATGATTTGGGAGCCACCGTATACCAGATACTTGGTATCGACCCAGCTTCAGAGATCAGGGATCGCCAAAACAGACCATCCCAGTTAAATCGGGGTAAAATGATACAATCCCTTTTTGATTCCAATATTGTCTGAAATTGAACACCCAAGAGTTATTCCGATGGGTTATTTTTTGAAAACTGTTTTTATTTACCTGATTGCCACAAGCAGCCTTCATGCCGGGGAGATTATCAAGTTGTGGGCAGGCAAAGCTCCTAATGAAACACGAGACTTTGGCCCCGAAAAAGTTGAACCACCGAACCCTAAAGATAAACAGTCCGTTAGAAGAATTACGAACATTAGTGATCCTTCCTTGGAATTAATGTCGCCAAAAAAGTCAAACGGCACAGCGGTTATTGTTTGCCCGGGTGGCGGTCATAGAATTCTAGCCTGGGATAAAGAAGGCACCGAAATTGGGGAATGGCTTAATTCCCTTGGAATCACTGCTTTTATCTTAAAATACCGGGTGCCCTCACGGAACGAAAACAAGCGGTATGAAGCTGCGGTTCAGGATGCCCAAAGAGCCATTTCCATCGTTCGTTCCAAAGCCTCAGAATATAAATTGAATCCTCAGAAAATCGGCATCATTGGGTTTTCTGCCGGAGGGGAAACTGCGGCCCTAACAGCATTGTTTGAAAAAAGGATTTATGAAGCCAGGGATGACATGGATCAGGTCTCGCAGCGGCCAAATTTCGCAATCCTAGTTTACCCCGCTTATCTAGTAGACAAAGACAAGCCATTGCTAATGGATTACATAAAAATCAATAAAAACACTCCATCCATGTTTCTTGCACATGCCAACGACGACAGGGTTTCACCCCTTAACAGTTCAGTTCTTTATTCGGAACTAAAGAAGGCGGAAGTAGCCTCAGAATTGCATATTTATGCAAAAGGTGGACATGGTTTTGGCCTTCGTCCCTCGGAATTCCCGTCATCCAAATGGCCCGTTCATTGTGGTGAATGGCTGAGAAGCATGGGATGGATCGAAAAGTAGCTTATCTTGCCTTTTCCTTTAGAAGCACAAATCGATCCCTTACCTTCTTGAGTTGCTGCTTGTATTCCTCAGATCTGGCCAAGTCATTGGTTTCATTTGGATCTTTTTTCAAATCAAAAAGTTCCTCAAAACCGAATTCCGGCCAGTTTATATACTTCCAATCTTTTGAAACCAGAGCCTCTGAAGAAGGGATGAAATCTTTATTTTTAATGGTTCCATGCTCGTAATAAAAATCGGACCTCCAGTTTTTTGGTTCATTAGATTTGTATAAATCGGAAAAATCTTGCCCCTGCATGGATTGGGGAGGATTAACTTTGGCTGCCCCGAGAATTGTCGGAGCCAAGTCCACATTCAAAACAATTTGTTCCTTCGTCTTTCCCGCATTACTTTTTGGGTTCCTGGGATCTAAAACGATTAATGGCACCCTGATGCTTTCTTCATAGGGGTACCATTTATCCGCCAAACCATGTTCGCCATGAAAGTAACCATTATCTGTCGTAAATATGACCAGTGTATCTTTCAAAAGGTCTTGTTTTTCCAGTTCAGAAATGCATCGACCACACACCGAATCGACTTCGGTCGCTAGTCGATAATAATTTTTCATGTACTCTTGGTATTTTTCTGGAGAATCAAATCGCCAATGCCAGCGAACCCTGCCTTCATTTTTTTCATTCCCGATAAATGATGGCAACCTTTTGAAATACTCGTCTCCAGCGGTAACTGGAACCGGTATGCGTTTATCCTTGTACAAGGCCATGGATTTTTCCATGGGGAGGTATTGTTTTGGATTACGGTCTTCAGCATGGGTGGCAAAAAAGGAAACCGTTAAACAGAAAGGCTTTTCTTTTGGTCTAGTGGAAAGAAAATCCAAGGCATCGTTCTCATTCTTCTGAGTGACATGGATTTTGGTTCCATTTTTATCTAAAACCCAATGAGTTCCGGCATAACTTTTTCCATAGTCGTATTTTTCCTTGGGAAAAGTTCCGTTATGCCATTTCCCCACATGACCAACATGGTAACCATTGTTCCTTAATATACCCGGGAAGGTATTTTCCCAAGGGGTTTTAAACATCTCAAATGCTTTGTTTCCATGGCGGGACATCCATTGGCCTGTGAGTAAATTAGCCCTGCTTACACCGCAAATGGAAGTGGTAACATAATTATTTGTGAATCTGATGCCTTTTTTTGCCATCCCATCAAGAAATGGAGTTTTAACAATTGGATTGCCCGCGCAACCAAGGGTGTCATACCTCCAGTCATCCGCATAAAGAAGCAGAATATTCAAAGGTTTGGAATCAACCTTGGTATTGGAATCATATCCACTAAAAAGATTGGCTAAAAATAATAACGTTGTCAGGGAATTCATAAATGCCCCTTAAATAAAATCATTCCAAGATGTTAACAAAAGATTTTTAATCAGCAAATAATTCGAGATTAGACTCAATGACATTTTTCATAAACCTTTGAATCTTTTCCGGGCACTTCGCTCCCGGTGATGACTCAACCCCAGAGGCTGTATCGACCATAAATGGTTGGACTTTTTGGATAGCTGTTTTTACATTTTCGGAATTGATACCCCCGGCAAGGATTAGTGGAACAGGGATATCACATTGCTTAATAACATCCCAAGGGCCAACGACGCCGGTACCACCCATCAAACCTTCAATTTTACTGTCCACAACAAGAGCGCACGGGGAAGGCTTTATGTCACACAACCTGGATATTTCTTTCTGAAGAAAATCCTTGGAGCAATCTTTATCAGCTCCAGCTACAGCAATCCATCGTCGGGAACCCAAAACGCCAAAATCTGGAAGTTGTCCGTGCAACTGAAGATATTGCAATTCCGGAAAAAACTTTAAAACATTAATTATTTCAGCTTCGGTGGCGTTTGCAAATACCCCAACTGCAGTAATTCCAGGGGGGGCATTTTGATTCAACCTGTTCGCAAGAAAAGGATCAATAAATCGGATGGACTTTTGATAAAAATTATAACCAATGGCGTGGGCACCACTATAAATGGCGGCCTTCAAATCTTCCTCGGATTTAATACCACAAATTTTAGCTCTTACGGTTCTCAAGTATTTTCACTCGTAGAGCGAACTTAGGCTCCCATTTTTTTCCTGGCAGATTCTTCCTTGGCATCTTGATACCAAGTTGGAGGCACGGGTCGCCTGTTCAATTCCTCGGAAAAATTCCAATAACAAATACAGGGTTCCCCTGGTTTCCAGGAAAAATACGCCTTCCTATTATTGACCAACGTTGGAAAACCAACCAATCCAAGTTCTGGAATTAATGGCTCCACACCTATCGCCTTTAATTCCACCGTGATGTTTTCCAATGTCAATTCCGAAAAGTATAGCTCGTCGGTGACTTCATAAGCACGACGACGTTCTTTCCAATTAAGTTTTTTATTCTTTTTATCGTAGAAATTTTTTTCAGACCTTAGAAGTCTTACCCTAGAGGATATTACTTTCAAGTCTTCTGCAACCCTGCTTGCCAATGGCAACATGGTTTCAGCGTTTTCCAGAGTCATGATTTCCATGGAATTTTCCCTGCTCATGGGAATGCCAAATATTACCTGTATCCTGATAAATCATCGGTACAAATTGCTGGGGATATTAGAATTAGAACAAATAAAGATTTAGCTTTACCGGGTCCGGCAATAGTATGTGAATATCATGCGCATTGAATCGCTTATTGAAAAATAAGCGAAAGAATAAGGCCGGGAAAGCTGGTAAACTTTACTGATTATCCTTCCACTCCACGAAACCTTCCAAGGCAAAGTATTCAGGCAACCCCAACTCATCGAATATTTTGGCAGTTCCCAGGTTTCGGTCTTCGGCTCTTTGCCAAAATTCCCTTCTATCGGAATTACCCGGAAACATGGCTCGGTCTTTTTGGGATTGATGGCGGAATATTGCCATCTTCTTTTGTTCCAGATCTTCCGGGCTCAAGGGAACAACCCTTTCCAGTTCATGGGGTTCCCATTCTTCCCAAGCCCCACGGTATAACCATACCTGAGACTTATTTCCCTTGCATTTAGCCCTGCGCATGGCTTCCAAAATTGCATCCGCACAAACGCGATGGGTGCCATGAGGATCCGAAAGTTCCCCAGCCATGTAAACCTGATAAGGGTTTAATTTTTCAACCAATCCTTGAATATCATCAATATCTGATGGATGGATTGGAGCCTTGGCAATAGTCCCGGTTCTGTAAAACCTGAGATTCATGAAAACCAATTGATCAGAGGGAACCCCACATGCCAGTGCCGCAGCCCTCGCCTCGGTTTCACGAACAAGTCCTTTAATTTTCAAAATATCCTCGGAATCAGTCTGGCCAGCCTGCTTCTTAGAAAGAAATTCCATCACCCTGCCAGCCACCTCAGAGGTCTTGCGTTCATCGATCCCGAATAATTTGTTAAATCCAGCGGCATAGTCCGCGAATCGAAGGGCATCGTGATCAAATACCGCAATATTTCCACTGGTCATGTAAGCAATAAAAACTTTGTGCCCCTGTCCCACAAGTCGAATAAGAGTTCCCCCCATGCTGATCACATCGTCATCAGGGTGAGGACTAAAAATAAGAATATTCTGCTTTTTGGTGCCTGCAGGTTCGTTGCAAATGGTATCCATCATCTGGCAAAAAACCTTCCGCCCCAAAACACTGGCAGGTCCGTGCTCGCGGAGCAACTCATAAAGCTCGTGTTCCCGAAAATCATCGTCTGATAGTTTCAGGAGCCCTTTTCCCGTTTTTCTGCATAATTCAATCACGGCCTTGCGGGTAAGAAAATCATTCCAAACCACGGGACCTACTGTCCAAGGCTTGTCTATGGCACTAAGGTGCCTGGCCGCGGCCTGATCACAAACAAAAGTAGCGTCGGGGTGTTCCTGCAAAAAGCTTGCGGTGACATTTTCCGATATTTGCCCCTCCAGGGCCTTGTGCACTATCGGGGCCTTATGCTCACCGTAGGCCATTAAAATCACCTTGCGGGCATCCATGATAGTCCCAACACCCATCGTAAGCGCCCTTAATGGCACGTTATCTTCTCCCATGAATGCGGGAGAGGCATCCCTTCGGGTTACCGCATCCAGAGTAGCCATCCTTGTTCTGCTATGACGTGTGGAACCAGGTTCATTAAATCCAATATGTCCTGTTCTGCCTATTCCCAGCAATTGAAGATCTATACCACCGCACTGGCGTATCTTCTTTTCGTAGTTGATGCAAAATTCCTCAACCTGGTCATGAGCAATTGTGCCATCAGGGATATGAATTTGGTTTTTGGGAATATTCACATGGTCAAAAAATGTCTCTTGCATCCACCTTCGATAACTTTGGGGGTGGGAAGAATCCAAGGGATAATATTCGTCCAGGTTGAAGGAGATAACCTTGGAAAAATCCAAACCCTCTTCCTTGTGCATTCTTATGAGTTCCCTGTACAGGCTCACCGGAGTGGATCCTGTGGGAAGTCCCAACACAGTAAATTTCCCTTGTGAGTTGTTTTGACGAATAAGTTCCTCAATCTGCAGAGCTATATGCCTTGCGGCCTGGTTGCTGTTTGAAAAAACAACCGTTGGAACTTTGGTTCTGGGAATGTAATGTGAAGCCATGGCTGGTCCATTCACTACCGGGTTACAACTTGATGGAATTCAATTCTTATTCCTTTATCATATGAAGCTAGCAAGATTAACACTTAACTTCATCAGGATTCCATACATAAAGCAATAACATGGAAATCAAATTGAACGGTTCTTTAAGGTCTATGCCAGAGGGATGCACGGTCAGCCAGCTTATTTCCATAATGCAACTGGAACCCAAGAAGGTTGCTGTGGAACTTAACAGAATGGTAATACCGGCAAAAAATCACGACCAAACCATCCTGAAACCGGATGATGAGGTTGAAGTGGTAACCTTAGTTGGCGGAGGTAGCAACATGGAAGAAACAATTGACAAGCCTTGGCAACTGGGCCCATTTAGTTTCAAAAGCAGGCTCATCACGGGCACAGGCAAGTATTCCACCCTTGAACTCATGAGGGAGGCCCTGGATGCAAGTGCTTGCGAAGTTACCACCGTGGCAGTACGCAGGGAGCGACTAACTGACAAAACTGGCAGGAACATATTAGATTTTCTTGATCTGAAAAAACTTACCATCCTTCCAAACACGGCTGGCTGCTTTAGCGCGGATGATGCGATCCGTCACGCGCGTCTAGGCAGGGAACTACTGACCAATCTAGATAACCCCGGCGCTCAATGGGTCAAGCTGGAATGCCTTGGGGACACCAAAACACTTTTGCCTGATCCCGTGGAAACTCTTCGTGCCACGGAAATTCTGGTAAAGGATGGCTTTCATGTTCTCGCTTACACAAGTGATGATCCGATATTGGCAAGAAGCCTTAAAAAAGCTGGTGCGACCTGCGTCATGCCAGCGGGAAGCCCCATTGGCAGTGGCCAGGGTATCTTGAACCCCAACAACATAAGAATTATTCTTGAATACCTGAAAGGTGATGATGCGGATTATCCCGTAGTTGTGGACGCCGGGGTTGGATGCGCAAGTGATGTTGCCTTTGCGATGGAACTCGGGTGCGATGGGGTTTTACTAAATACGGCCATAGCACAGGCTAAAAAGCCTGTCACCATGGCCATAGCCATGAAAAACGCTTGTATAGCTGGAAGACTATCTTTCCTCGCGGGCAGAATAAGCAAAAAACTGTACGCGCAGGCATCCAGTCCCATGGAAGGATTAATCTCTTAGACATGCATCCCTGATGACAAATCTTAGTTTTTATGCTGGTATTTGATTAGAAAACAGCAATAGAATTCTTTAACAAGCCTCAAACAGCGACCAAGGAAGGAATCCTATGTCCTCAAAAATTAATGTTCTCCAGGCCAGGCAACCTTCCGCGGTGGGAAATCATTCCATAGTTCGAGGTTGGATTCGGACACGAAGAGACTCCAAGGGCGGATTTAGTTTTCTGGAAATCAACGATGGTTCCTGCTTTTCCAACCTGCAAATCATCGCCAATGGGGATCTCCCAAATTACACCTCGGAAGTCCTTAAGCTGGGTGCCGGTTGCAGCGTGGAAGTAGAAGGCTTGATTCAGGCCTCCCCCGCCAAAGGTCAGCCAACGGAATTGGTGGCATCAAGAATTCATGTTTACGGCTGGTCGGACGGGCAAACCTACCCGATGCAAAAAAAGGGCCACACCTTTGAATATCTTCGGACACAGGCTCACTTAAGGGCCAGAACCAACACATTTGGGGCAGTTGCGCGGGTTCGAAACCAAATCAGCAGGTCCATCCACGATTTTTTCCAGGAACAGGGTTTCCTTTACCTGAATACTCCCATTATCACCCCAAGTGATTGTGAAGGGGCAGGGCATATGTTCCGGGTGACCACCCTGGATATCTCCAAGCCTGGGAAAGCTGTTGACACCAAGGCTGATTTCTTCGGAAAACCTGTATTTCTAACGGTAAGTGGACAGCTTGAAGGTGAAACCTATGCCTGCTCCCTGGGAAAAATCTACACCTTTGGACCCACCTTCAGGGCTGAAAACTCCAACACCTCCAGACATCTCGCTGAATTCTGGATGGTTGAACCTGAGGTTGCCTTTAACGACCTCCACGACAACATGGATCTTGCTGAAAACTTCATTAAAAGAATCATCAAAGATGTGCTAGCCAACTGCCAGGAAGATATGAACTTTTTTGAGGAAAGAATCGAGAAAGGGTTGCTACAAAACCTAGACCTTGTCTTAAAGAAAGATTTTCAAAGAATTTCCTACACCCAGGCCGTGGAAATCCTGCTGGCATCGGGAGAACAATTTGAATACCAAATTGCCTGGGGAAAAGATCTGCAATCAGAACACGAAAGATACCTGGCTGAAAAACACTTCAAGGGACCCGTGATCCTTTTCGACTATCCCAGGGATATCAAGGCGTTTTACATGCGCCTTAATGATGATGGTAAAACCGTTCGCGCCATGGATGTGCTGGTACCTAGAATCGGCGAGATCATTGGTGGAAGCCAAAGAGAGGATCGTCTGGATGTCCTTGAGCAGCGCATGAGGGATTCTAACCTGAATCCGGAGGATTACTGGTGGTATCTGGACCTAAGGAGATATGGTTCCGTTCCGCACGCGGGATTTGGCCTGGGCCTTGAAAGATGCGTCCAATTCATCACTGGAATGGCGAACATCCGGGATGTAATTCCCTATCCAAGGGCGCCTGGATCCGCAGACTTTTAGCTTAATTAAAAAATCTGTATCGAATGATGCAGTAAAGGGCGTTAAATCCGTCTTTTAAGCCAATTTTCTTTCCTTCAGCATGCGTTCTTCCATTGTAGCTGATGGGAACCTCAAATATTTTCCAGGCTGGATTCTTTTTCTTGGCTATCTTGGCGGTAAATTCCGGTTCAAAGCCAAATCGGTTGGATTTCAAATTCATTCCATCCAGAACCTCCCGGCGAAAAACCTTGTAGCAGGTTTCCATGTCTGTCAGGTTCAGGTTTGTAAACATATTGGATAGAACCGTTAATCCCTTGTTGATCATCATGTGCCAGAAATAAAGCACCCGGTGCTTTTCACCTATAAACCTTGATCCGTAAACAACATCGGCCCTGCCTTCAATAATCGGCTGCAAAAGCACAGGGTACTCGGAAGGTTCATACTCCAAGTCAGCATCTTGAATTAAAATCACATTTCCAGTGCACAGTTTAAATCCATCCCGCAAGGCAGCCCCTTTACCCTGATTTACCTCTTTCAAAATGATTTTTGTGTTCTGATCCGCCAAAGAAGGGAGAAGTTCCCTGGTGCCATCTGTACTCACGTCATCCACAAGAATGATTTCCTTGGGGATGGGTACTTCGCGAACACGCCTTAAGACCTCTGCGATCCAACGTTTTTCGTTGTAAACAGGTATCACCACACTTAGCAGAAAGTTTTCTGGAATTTTGTACAGGCCAAGAGACTTGCAAATATTGGTTCCAAACATTTGCTCAAGGTTTGCTATTTTTTCATTCTGAGCATTAAGGGCATCCAACTGGGAATTTTGCATGTCGTCTTCTTTCAAAGTTTAGAATCCAGAAGAACTTATATGAAGTTTTTACCCCAAACAGGTCAAGCTCAACCACAATTCCAAAGCTGATCCGGCATTGACACAAACAGACGTAATATTGCACGATAAGAAAGTAATTTATGGGAACCACTAGGCATGGATTCATGGTCGATGAAATGCCCAAGAAGGAGTCAATGATGGCAGGGAATCAGCCTCAAGGTGTGCCACTGTGTGATTTACAAGCCCAATACAAAACTTTAAAGCAGGAACTGGAAGCGGCAGCCCTGCGAGTTCTTGCATCCGGGCAGGCGATCTTGGGCCCTGAAGTTTCAGAATTCGAACGAAGGGTAAGTCAGTTCTGCGGAGTGAATTATGGTGTCAGCTGTAATTCAGGAAGCGATGCCCTTTTATTAGCTCTGGTTGCAGCAGGCATAGGTCCCGGTGATGAAGTCATCATTCCACCTTTTACCTTTTTTGCCACTGCCGGTGCTGTTTGCCGCACTGGAGCCACCCCGGTTTTTACAGATATCGACACCCAAACTTTCAACATTGATCCGCTACAGATTGAAAACAAGGTCACCAAAAAGACCAAGGCTATCATCCCTGTGCATCTTTATGGCCAATGCGCCGAGATGGAACCGATCTGGAGAATTGCGGAAAGACATAACCTGCTCGTGATAGAAGATGGTGCCCAGTCCTTGGGTTCAGAATACCAAGGCAAAAAAGTCGGCAGCCTTGGCGCAATGGCTTGCTTGAGTTTTTATCCAACCAAAAACCTTGGTGCTTTTGGTGAAGGCGGCATGGTGGTCACCAATGATGCAGATTGGGCCAACAAAATGGCTTGCCTTCGTGTCCATGGAATGGAACCCAAGTACTATCACAAGTTGCTTGGCTGGAACGCAAGAATGGATGCCATACAGGCAGCGTTCTGCAATGTTAAGATGAATTACCTGGAAACCTGGCTGGAACTTCGCCAACAGGCAGGCAAAAGGTATGATCGTATTATTGAAGAAGAAAACCTTTCAGGGTTCCTACGCAAGCCTATTGTAAAGCCAAATAGACGGCACACTTTCAACCAATATGTTGTCAGGGTTGCAAATGGCCAGCGTGACAATCTGGTCAACCATTTGAAATCGGAAAAAATTGGCTGCGAGATCTATTATCCCCTTCCTTTACACATGCAGGAGTGCCTGCAGTTTTTGGGTTACAAGGAAGGTGACTTCCCGGCCAGCGAGGCCGCCTGCAAAGAAGTCATGGCGTTGCCTATGTTTCCTGAAATCACCGAGGAACAACAGAGAACTGTTGTCAAAAGCTGTGCTAACTTCCTGAGGACTAAATCTACCAAGGCTGCCTAGCGCTTTTTTCCAAAGAGATTCAAAACTGCGGAAGTCATGGCGATTGTCCCTGTTTCAATGCAAACAGGGGCATCAGGCTTGTAGAATTCCGAATGTAAAGAAGGCAGTTGGGCATTTTTCTCTTCAAGATTCTTTTTTGGGACAGTTCCCAAAAAGAACATGCAAGCGGGTATACCTTCCCTTCCATAACGGCTAAAATCTTCTCCGCCCATCAAAGGTTCACGAATTTTGACCTTTTCCTTGCCGAGAAGAGCTTCCCAATGATTTATTAATTCCCTGGTAAGCTTGGGGTCGTTGTTCAGGGCTGGAGTAAACTCATTTTTTCGAAGCGTAATCATGGGTTCCGGTGCGCGTGCCCCATCGGCTGCCGACTTGGAAAGTCTTTCGATCCCCTTTAGAAGATTTTCTCGGACTTCATCCCGCATGGAGCGTATAGTTAATTGCAATTTCACCTCACCCGGTATGATGTTGTGCTTGGTCCCACCATGAATGGAACCAACCGTTACCACGGCAGGGTCCAAAGGATTTGTCTCCCTGCTTACCAAGGTCTGCAAATCCATGATGATTTTGGCGGATAATACAATCGGATCAACCGTGTTATGGGGAAACGCGCCGTGCCCACCTTTTCCCTTCACTGTGATATCCACGGAATCCACATTAGCAAAGGCAGGCCCTTCGCAAACAGCAATGGAACCAGATTCCTTGGTCGGGTCGCAATGCAGTGCCAGGCAATAATCAGGCTTGGGAAACCTTTTGAACAACCCATCTTCCAGCATGGCCCTGGCACCAACCCCGATTTCTTCAGCAGGTTGAGCCACAAAGAACAAAGTCCCCGACCATTTACTCTTGGTTTTTACCAAAAGCCTGGCTGTTCCAACCCAGCATGTCATGTGCACATCGTGACCGCATGCATGCATTACTGGAGAAACCAGCCCGGAATCGATCCTAGCTGAAACCTTACTGGCATAAGGAAGCCCTGTGTTTTCCAGAACCGGAAGGGCATCCATGTCTGTTCGAACAAGAATCGTGGGGCCGGTGCCATTCCTTAGAATTCCTACAACCCCGGTACCGCCAATCTTCTCATGAACCTCAAATCCCAATTCGGAAAGTTCTTTGGCCATCCTTTTCGCGGTCTGAAACTCTTGAAGGGACAGTTCTGGGTTTGCGTGAAGGTGCTTATACAAATCTATAAGAGAGCCTGATTGATCCTTGAAATCTGAATGAATGTCAGGCTTGGCTTCCTGAAAACCGATAAAAGAGCATAGCGACCATAAAACCAACCCAAAACCTGCCATGGCATCCTCCCAGAATCCTTAAAAATCCAAAGAGATCAGCCGAACCGTTCTCGATTCGACTGATCAAAAATCCCATCCACAGGCAAACCTTTTACTTAACCTGCTCGAGTAAGTAGGTGCCTTTTTTATTGGAGGTGATAATGTCGGGTTTCCCATCACCATTGATATCCGCAATCGTAAATTGGGTACCAACTCCCGAATCATTATCAATTACAAAAGGCGAAAACGTCACGATCCCGTCCGAACCCTTTTTGCCTTTCAGCAAATAAACACAAGGTGGCCAGTTGGAACCTGGTTCCGACCTTCCATGGGAATACCATCGTTTGCCGGTAACAAGGTCCTTCACACCATCACCATCCAAATCTAGATAATGGCAGGCGTGAGTCTCGGAAATTAGCTCTGGAAACAACACTCTTGTATTGAATTCCGCCTCTTTGTTCTTTCCTGGTAAATGTTTGTGCCACCAAATACCAAATTTATGAGCCGATGTGCTTACAACATCGTTCAATCCATCACCATCAAAATCATCAACATACATATCCGCACAGGGGGCCCCCAATTGGGCCGTATGAAACACCCAGGGCTTGCCTTCATATTTGGAAGGCTGTTCCCACCAACCACCTGTGCAAACCACATCCATTTTTCCATCGCGATTGATATCCCCCACTCCCAAGCCATGGGAATACTTAAAGGTACCCGGAATTTCCTTCCCTTGGACACTTGGTTCACTGATTGGGTTCATGATCCATTTTTTCGTTGGATCAGCATCCGGGGTAAAAAATGCCATCTGGCCCATTCTTTCCTGCTTTGGAGGTTGCCAACCCATCAGCAATACTTTTTTACCTTTTCCGAAAAGATCAACATAGAGAGGGGTTTCGTTGCACGCACTATGCCAGATTTCATGCTGCTTCCAATGCCCCTCTTTTCCCTTGGGATTTTCATACCAATGGCAGGGCGCACCGGGAAACCCAATAACAATCACATCGGGATAACCATCGCCATTAATGTCATCCGCCCAGCAGGCAAAAGAATTACTGTAGCCTTTGAGACCATCCCCATAATCTCCCAACTTCCTGAACTCGTGCATCTTCCAAGTTGGTGCCTCGTACCATGCTTCGCCATTGATAATGTCCATCTTCCCATCACGGTTCACATCCGCAACAGCGACACCTTCGGAACGAAAAACTTTGTCAATGACAGTTTTTTTCCAACCGTTGGCCTGAGGGTAAGTTTTTGGTTCCGGGTCAGCACCACCCACCAGAACAATTCCAGCCATGAGAAAATTCAACATTTCAATTCTCCGAAAAAGAACCGTAAATAATGCACGAATTACCTAAATTATCAGATTCAATGTCCAGAAACTAACTTAAAAAATTGGGAAGGTACATCGAAAACTTTCAATTCGTGAATGATTGACAAGTTGATGATTTTTTCAACCTCAGTAATGCTCCAATCGGATTCTTTTAACACATTTCTGGAATGATTCGTTTTTTTTCCTAAAGTTTTGGTAGGGAGACAAAAGGATTGGCTTTACAATCAAACAGTCGATCACAGAATGCTCCAAAGGAAAATCACATGAGCAAAAATATGTTGGAACTGGTTCTACCAAGAATTGCCAGGGTGCTTAGTAAACAACTAAAAAGTTACAAAGCCGGGCGCATGGATGACGAAACATTTTCAACAAACTTTGATAGCATTCTTCAACAACAATGCGAATGGCTTAACAACCAAGGCTACCAAACCGCTGACTCTGCAATTACAGTTCACGCTGCATTGATTGTTCTGAGTTCTCCAGGACTCAAGGAAGAAGCCAAAAGATTGAATGTGCCTTTGGAGGTGATTGAGTTCCGCGCCATATGCGAATCTTCCAAGGAACTTGCTGAATCGATTGGTGAACCATTGTTTGAAGTGGTAGAAAAACTTAGCTGCCTTATTGCGTTTCGTTTAAAGTCCAAAAACTCCTGAACCTGTTTTGATATAACTTTGAAAAGCAAGCACTAAAAAGAGTGCTTGCTTTTTTGTTTTAAAAATCCGCAATCCATCTCGCTAGATTATGGCATACTCTACCAAGCTCATGTAAGATCTTGGTTGTTCCGAATAAATGACCCCTGCCTGGAACATTCCATGAGAGTACTGTTACTGATTTTGGTTTGCCTGACACTTGCTTCCACAATAAAAGCCGAGGAACATTTTGCCCGGACAAAAGAACTGGTTTTCGAAGGCGACTTGGCCAAGGAAATGGTTGGTGGGATTGGCAAATGGTTGAATAGAGAAATACTGGCTGCGGAAAAATCAAGGAGGAATTCCTTTGAGGAATTCTTGAAAGCAAACAGTTCAATCGCAATAACTCAAAAACAAACAGACCTCCTGAAAAGCTGCCTTGGGTTAACAGACTTCAACACCACAACATGGAATTTTGTAATTTCCAAATCTTTTTTGGACAGCAAGCCTTACTTTGAAAATGATTTCTACACGGTTCATGAGGTCAAATGGCAAGTGATTGACTCTTTGGATGCGGAAGGCCTGATCGTAGAACCAAAAAAACCGGCCATCATGAATTATTTGGTCATTCCAGATGCGGAATGTTCACCGGAATCCATGTTGGGGTTGGATAAAAGCGCTTTATTTCCTGTGGCGGACTATCTTGCAAAAGCAGGATGCAGGGTTGTTATTCCAGAAACCCTGGATCGAAAACAGGGTTTTGGCCAAAGTTTAACCCTGGGCAGAAAAACGAATATTCCAAGGCGGGAATTTGTCTACCGGATGGCATACGAGATGGGCCACCAGATCAATGGGTTGGAAATTTCCAAACAGATTGCAGCACTGCAAATTCTTAAAAAGCTAAATCCGGGACTTTCCACTGCCGTTTATGGGATTGGTGAGGGTGGATTCCAGGCCTTATGCTTGAACGCCCTTCGGGATGATTTAAAGAGTTGTGTGGTTGATGGTTATTTTTACAACAAGGTTAATTACCACAACGAACCGATAGACCGGAATATTTGGCGGCTTTGGAAACATTTCTCTGATGCAGAGTTAGTTGTTTTGGGAAACGCTCCAACCATTATTCATCTGGGAAATTATCCTGTTTATGATGGTGCCCGGGTTATTGATAACCTTGGGCAGGCAGCACCCGGAATTTTGGTAAAGCCCGACCAAAAGATGATTTTGAAGGAAGTGGAGCAACTTAAGAAATACCTTGGTCTTAAAAAGACAAAAGTTGCCAGTATGGTTGAGGAAGCAAAACAGGAGGAATACCCCAAGGTATTACAAAAATCTTTGGAAGATGCCTCGGTAAAAGCAAATCTTAAAGCATTTGGAAAATCACAAAATACCGTTCTCGCAGTTAATCATCACGAAGAACGACAAATACGCCAATTCCAAAACATGGTTGAATTTGTGCAACGGTCATGGCGGCAATCGGAATCCGTCAGGAACAAGTTCCTGAACCTTCCAGCGAATTCCCCACGTGATACTGTCAGCAAAAGGTTAAATGAATTACGGAATGTCTTCTGGGAGGATTTGATTGGAAAACTTCCCCCGCCAAATCTGGCGAAAAATCCCAAATCACGGTTGATTTATGACACCCCGGAATTCAAGGGCTATGAGATTACCCTGGATCTTTATGAGGATGTATTCGCCCAAGGGATAATTCTCATTCCCAAAAACCTAAAGGAGGGGGAAAAACGTCCGGTTGTCGTTTGCCAGCATGGCCTTGAGGGAAAACCCGTTGATGTGTGCGTACCCGATAAAAAGACGCCTTATTACAATTCCTTTGGAGCAGAACTAGCGCGCAAAGGCTATATCGTTTTTGCGCCGCAAAACCCCTACATTGGCAAAACAGAATTCCGCCAATTGCAAAGAATGGCAAACCCGATTGGCTTATCCCTTTTTTCATTCATCATTCGTCAACATGAGGCCATCCTGCAATGGCTTAAAAACATCCCGGAGGTGGATGGAACCAAGATTGCCTTTTATGGTTTAAGTTACGGAGGTAAAACTGCCATGCGGGTTCCCTCTATTTTGCCAGATTACTGCCTGTCGATCTGTTCCGGGGATTTCAATGAATGGATCGGAAAGAATGTTTCCATTGACTACGTAGGTAGTTACATGTGGACTTTTGAGTACGAAATGTATGAATTTAATCTTGGAAAAACCTTTAATTATGCCGAAATGGCTTATCTGATTCACCCAAGGCCTTTCATGGTGGAAAGAGGCCATTCTGATGGAGTTGGTAATGATGAGATGGTTTCATGGGAATTCAGCAAAGTAAGGCGCTTTTATGCCATGCAGGATATTCCAGAAAACACCACCATTGAATATTTCAAGGGTGGGCATGAGATCCATGGCAAGGGCACTTACGAATTCTTGCAAAAACATTTGGGATGGCCAAGGAAGTAATCTGGGAATCTTCTGTTTCGCCTGTATATTAAGAAATATTGGCTCGGTGATGGAACTGGCAGACATGCAGGTTTTAGGAGCCTGTGCCGTAAGGCGTGCGGGTTCGACTCCCGCCCGAGCCATACAACTTAAAGATCATGAACCACGAAATCTACCTCAACAAAGAACTTTTCCCGCTTACAACCTATGAAGGTTTGGCCCTCAAGGACCAAATCATGAAGGATGCCACCCTTTTTGACGAAATTCAGGATCTGAAGGAAAAAGGCATTTCCCTGGGTAGCGAGCAGGAACTTCAATTAAAGGAACTGGAAATAAAAATTCCCCACGCCACAAGATTAATCGCCAACGAGTGGACTAAGAATATTTAGTGGCATCTAATTTCAAATACTTGCGTCTTTTATCATGACCTCCGTAGAAACGTCTTATCTTCCAGTATTGGTCACCGGGGTCACCGGGGTTCCTGGTTTTAATTTCTATGCCTGGGCCAAGTCTATCTACCCGGGAAGTATTGTTGCCATTCGCCCCACAGAAACCTGGCGCATGAAAGGCGATGGTATTTATGCCATTGATCCCGAAGATTCTTCTTCCATGCAAAGACTTTTCGAAAAGTACAAATTTAAAAGCGTGCTAAATGCGACGGGCAGTTGCGCTTTAAAGGCGTGTGAATTAAATCCTGATCTGGCCATGAAAACCAATGTGGCCAGCGCAGAGGTGGTTTCAAGCCTTTGCTCCAAATTTAAAGCGAGGCTGGTGCATATATCCTCGGATCTTGTTTTTTCCGGCAAATGTGGCAATGGGAAGTACTTGGAAACTTCAGAGGTTGACCCGGTCACCAATTATGGAAAAACCATGGTGGCAGGGGAGCAAATGGTACAAAGGAACTGCCCCAGCGCTGCAATCCTGAGGATTTCCCTTCCCATGGGGCCAAGTTTCAACGGACATGCAGGAGCGATCGACTGGATTGAATCGCGATTCAAGAAAAGCAAGCCAGCCACCCTTTATTATGATGAGGTCAGGTCGCCGACTTATGTTGAGGATATGAATAAAGTTTTCGAAATCTTTCTTCAAAGGGATCAAAACGGAATATTCCACTTTGGCGGGCCAAGGTACTTGTCTTTGTTTCAAATCGGACAAATTGTGAACAAGATGGGTGGTTACGATCCAACCCTCCTTCATGGTTGCCCAAGAATGGCAGCCGGGCCTATTCCCCCCAGGGCGGGCAATGTCACCATGATCAGCGAAAAACTTGAAAAAGTTTTGGGTTTTTCACCCTTTAGGAGCTGGCCTTATTCAGATGAATTTGTGCCTCAGGATCGCGAATGGCACTTCCAGAGGGAAACTCCTCACAACTTCTCCCCATCATTCCTGAAGCACCACCTTTACCGCCATAGCGCCATTGTTCCAGAACCAAGTGATTATCTGGTTCAATCCAGGCACCGTAGCGTTTCCATGTTGTCCCCGAATATTTAACAATAACACCGCCTTCCTACAATATCCCAGAGGGAGGAATGGTGGCAAAAATACTGCATTTCGATTGTTTCAGTGGCATAAGCGGCGACATGGTGCTGGGCGCCCTTGTTGATGTCGGCGCATGCCCCCAGTCCATCATTTCTGGAGTTCAATCACTAGGCATCCCGGTTCAATTATCGTTCGAAAAAACTAGAAAAAACAACATTTGCGCTACCCAAGCGATCGTAGAAACCACTCTTGAAACCAAGCACCGATACCTTCACCAGATAGAATCCATTATCGATCAGGCACAGATTCCAACCCGTGCGAAAAGCCTTGCCAAAGACATCTTTCGCAAATTGGGCGAAGCAGAAGCAAAAGTGCACGGAATGCCACTTGATAAAATCCACTTTCATGAAGTGGGTGCCGCCGACAGCATAACGGACATTGTTGGAGCGGCCATCGGTATCACCTACCTGGATATCAGCCATTTCTCCTCACGAAGTGTGCCTACAGGGCATGGTTCCATCCGTTGCGAACATGGAGTCATGCCGATTCCAGCACCCGCAACAGCGATACTTCTTGAGGGGGTTCCCATTGCTTCCAGCCATATTTCGAAAGAACTCACCACTCCGACTGGTGCCGCCATATTGACGACACTGGTGGGGGATTGGCGCGAGACATTCGATATGAAATTAACCAAGGTTGGCTGTGGTGCTGGGACCATGGATTTGCCGGGACAGGCCAATATCCTCAGGGTATTTCTTGGGGAATCCCAAAAACCACAAAACACCGATACCATAACCCTTCTAGAAACCAATCTGGATGACATATCCCCTGAACTGGTTGCCTACTGCATGGAGGAATTGTTGGTGGCAGGTGCTCTCGATGTATATGCAAAACCTGTCATGATGAAAAAAAACAGGCCGGGCCTGATTCTTGGGGTAATTTGCAAATCCGAAGACACATCCGTTCTGGAAAATAAAATATTTTCAGAAACCGGTACCTTTGGCATTCGCAAGCAAACGCTGCAGCGTGTCAAACTTGAAAGGGAATCCATCAAGGTAACCACCAGATTTGGAGAGATAGCCGCCAAAAAAGGATGGGATTACAGCGGTCATGGTATCATCACACCCGAATACGAGGATTGCGCCAGGGTTGCACGCCTCAACAAGATTCCACTCAGGGAAGTTTATTCCGAAGTTAACTTGCAGATAGAAAAATCAAAACCATCACAGGAATAGTCATGGCAACCAGCAATGAGATCAGAAAACAATTCGTGGATTTTTTCGTTAAGAAGCATGGCCACACCTTTGTGCCCTCCAGCAGTGTGGTACCTCATGATGATCCCACGCTACTTTTTGCCAATGCCGGCATGAATCAGTTTAAGGATGTTTTTCTTGCAACCGGTTCCCGCCCCTTCAAGAGGGCGGTAAACTCCCAAAAATGCATCCGCGCTGGTGGCAAACACAATGACTTGGACGATGTGGGCAAGGACACCTATCACCACACCTTTTTTGAAATGCTGGGGAACTGGTCGTTTGGCGATTACTTCAAAAAGGAAGCCATTTCATGGGCTTGGGAACTTTTAACCAAAGTCTGGGGGCTTGACAGAACCAGGCTTCACGCCACTGTTTTTGAAGGGGACCCGCATAACAATATCTTGGCAGATGACGAAGCGGCATCTTTCTGGAAAAACGAAACGGATATCCCCCACAACCACATTCATCTTGGAAACAAAAAAGACAATTTCTGGGAAATGGGAGACACCGGTCCTTGTGGACCTTGCACGGAAATCCACATCGACCTTACCCCCGATAAATCTGGCGGTAAACTGGTGAACAAGGGAACCCCCCTTTGCATCGAAATTTGGAATCTCGTATTCATCCAGTTCAATCGAAACCCGGATTCTTCCCTGACACTTCTGCCAGCAAAACATGTTGATACCGGCATGGGTTTTGAAAGGGTAACAGCGGTTCTTCAGGGAAAGAACTCCAACTACGACACCGATATATTCACGCCCATATTCGAGTCCATTCGGCAGCTAAGTGGCGCACCCGCCTATACCGGCAAACTCGATGACCTTAAAGATACCGCTTACCGGGTCATTGGGGACCATATAAGGACCCTAACCTTTGCAATCACGGATGGAGCAGTCCCCTCCAACGAAAAACGTGGATATGTTCTTCGAAGCGTATTGCGAAGGGCAGAGAGGTTCGGAAGGCAATACTTGGGTTTCAAAAAACCATTCCTCCATGAATTATGCTCCACGGTGGTATCCGGCATGGGGGATACTTTTCCAGAGCTGAAGGCTTCAACCGAGAAGGTTTCCAAAATTATCTTCGAGGAGGAAGAAGCGTTCCTGCGCACCATGGAGCGTGGCATGAAACTATTTCATGAAGTGGTGGAAAGAACCAAGTCAGGTAGTGGAAAATCCATCCCCGGTTCCGATGTTTTTGACCTGCATACCACTTTTGGCTTTTTTCCGGATATCACCGCGCAGATGGCCGCTGAAGTAGGCCTTTCCATTGATCTTGCGGGATATCAGGATCTGTTTGAAAAATTCAAGGAAGAGTCCGGCAAGGATCGAAAAAGCCAGGTTGTAAGCGCCATTCAGGGAGATATTCCCCTAACCGATGATTCCTTCAAATATGGGAATCTGCAATTGGAGGCTAAAATCCTTGGCTGGATTCAAAATCATGCCGTAACAACCCAGGGTAAACTGGAAAAAGGGCAGGAATCGTCTTTGTTTTTTGACAAGACCTGTTTCTACCCGGAGCAGGGCGGTCAGGTTGGAGATTCCGGCACCCTTGTCACCCCCACCGGAAAATTTGAGATCAAAGACACCCAACGCATCGGGCAGGGAATCATTCATATCGGCGTTGTTGTGGAAGGATCCATTTCATGTGGACAGGTTGCAAGCATTCAGGTTTCCGAACAAAGAATGGATATCAGGCGCAATCATACCGCCACTCATCTGCTGAACCTTGCATTGCGAAGCACTCTTGGAAATCATGTGGAGCAAAAAGGGTCGCTGGTAGATGACCGAAGAGCCAGGTTTGATTTTTCCCATTCCAAAGCCATCTCACCCGAGGAAATACAAGCCATAGAGGAATTTGTAAACAATCAGGTTCGAGGTGATTTCAAAGTCAAAGCTGAGATCATGCCCTTGGAGAAGGCAAAACAGATTCCTGGGGTGCAGGCCGTTTTTGGCGAAAAATACCCCGACCCCGTTCGGGTTATCTCCATTGGGGAACCCGGAAAAAATGGTTCATCCGTGGAGTTTTGTGGCGGCACTCATCTTGATTCGACCAATCAAGTTGGGATGTTCAAGATCATCAGTCAGGAATCTGTGGGCAAGGGCATCCGCAGAATCACCGCTGTCACCGGCAAGGAAGCATGGGAAGAATTCAAGAAAACTTCCGCCCTAATCGAGTCACTGTCCGGCAAATTGGGTTGTACCATCACTCAATTAGGAACCAAGCTGGATTCATTGCTGGAAGAAATTAAAAGCTTAAAGAAAAACATTTCCAAGGGGCAGGGGGCAGATCTCGCAGGGGAAATGGACAAACTCCTGGAAAAAGCAAAAAACATCGGTACCAGCAAAGTGATTGCCGGCAAAATCCCAGCCGCGCCATCAGATCAGATCCGTATTCATCTGGATCGAATTCGGCAAAAAGCTGGTTCATCGATTGTTCTTGTTGCTTGGGATGACGAAGGCAAAGTTGGTTTGATGATTTCTGTTAGCGATGATCTCCAAGCAAAAGGAATCGAAGCCGGGAAATTGATATCTGAAATAGCCCCGGTAGTTGAAGGCAAGGGTGGTGGCCCCAAGGGGATGGCACAAGCCGGCGGAAAAAATCCCTCCAAGATTCCAGATGCCATTAACAAGGCTATGGAATTGGCAACCTCCAAACTTTCCTAGGAATAACCATGGGAATGCCCGCAGAAAAAACCTTAACCCCCACATTGCGGGCAGTTCTTTCCATGCTTGAGGCCGGCCAATCTGAACAGGCAATCCTTTACCTCAGGGAAAACACCGCAAAAGCCAGCAGAAACCATGGCCAGGATTCATTGGAACATGCAAACGCACTAGAGGAACTCGGCTGGTGCCATTGGTGGACTGAGGATTATGCCAATAGTTTCCGCCGGTTTGATGAAGCGTTGTCCATTCTTGCCAAAGGAGATTCTGAGGTATTTGCAGAGGCACATTCAAAACTATTCCTTCAAAAAGCTCTTTTGCACGCGCAAAACGGTGACATAAAGACCGCAATTCACTTTCTCGAGGAAAAATGTAACAGGTCTACCAATGCCAACCCTGAAATCCTCTTCCATGTCGCAAACTTCCATCTGATGCTTGGCAAACCTGAACTTGCCCAGGAATGGATTCAAAAATACCTTATGACTGGAAACACATCCTCTATTCATGCCAGTGCTTTGATTCTAAAAGCTGAAATCAGTCGGTCACTTCCAAAGCCAGAAAAATGTTTTCCGGATGGATTACCTGCAGATATTGATCAGGCCTCGCTCGTGCAATCTGCAGTTGCCAAGACCACGGAAAGTGATCCCGTAATTCTTCTCGAAGTCCTGGAGGAACTATACGCGCTGGTCTTGGATGAGGAATCAAAGAACCGCATTCTATCTGAAAAAGCAAATCTCTTTTCGGTTCTTGGCAGGCATGACGACAGGATTTCGCTGATCAAACAGCAGGAATCCACCGTGAACACCAAGTCACCATTTGACCTGGCTTATTTTCAAATGGCTTACGGACTCGCGTTTGCAGAATCATTCCGCCTGAACGAGGCGATGGAATGCTACCGCAAAGCACTGGAAGCACTGGAGAACGAATCCACGAACCAATACCGCCACCAAGCCAGGATGCAACTCGCCATGGTGCTGGATCAGATGGGCAGACACCTTGATGGTGCTTCCATGGCAGAGATGGCCGCAAATGATGCCTTTGAAATCCAACATCATGCTGGTGGATTCCGCAGCCTTGGAATTCAGGGCATTTGCCTGCTACATGCCGCCCAGCCGGAAAAAGCCTACACCAAGCTAAGGCAGGCTCTGGAGAACCTTTCCCCAAATGATCCTTATGCAAAACTTGTCATGGAGCATTGGGATTACCACCAAGATTCCAAAGATTGTGGCTGCAAAAATCCAGATAAAAGGAATCTGGAGAAGATTCGGTTTAAGATTCTTCAAGCCTGCCCAAGAGGCTATCTGCGAAATGTCATCGTGCACAAAGATCAGAACGGTTACGACCTCGAATTTGATTTCGCAAGAAACCCCTCCGAGGAAACCATGTCATCCATCCAACAAATAGCCGAAAGCTTTTTGGATTAATTCTCTCTAATGGGAAAAACCCGCTCCCGAAGGGACCATAACAGGCGCCCCAAGTTGAATTCCGGGATTTTCTGGGTATGAACTGGTGGCTGGCTGATTTTGGATCGGCTGGGCCCAATTCACCGATGGATATGCCGGCCTAATGGATGGATTTTCATCCGCTATGGGGGAAGACCCACGGAAGACCGGCTTGGGGGCTTCCAGCACAGGCTGGCTGGGGGGAAGGGTCTGCCGGGTTACCACCATGCTTTTAGTGGAAGGGTTGTTCATGTTCGTACGATTGGTATTGGAAGCCAATAGATTTTGATTTTGGACGGGGCGGTTATTTCGCAAATAGCTGATCCAAGCTTCCTCAAGCTGTTCGATATTATTGAAACGGTAATAAGCTTTAACGGCAGCATCCCATCCGTATTGCATGCCATAGCCCACAAATCCCAGGAAGGCCTGTCTGCCTCCTACTGATACCAGGTATTCACTGACCGAGAACCCCTCGGCATAAAGAACCATCACATCGTTTGGATACTTTGTCATGCTGAATAGACGGCGCAGCGGGATTTTTCGACCCGGGGTGGCAAGAATGTCCCTGGTCATGGCGTCATGGCGCTGACGTTCCAAGTCATCCTCGGAAAGAACGCAACCACCCTCATCTGCCCAACGGGGAACAGGATTTTTGAAGTAGAAGGCAAAAACAGTATGGGTAATTTCATGGGGCAGCACACTCACTAAAATACGATCCAAAGGCCCCTCTACCTGCATATCCTGACCCAGCACGCGACCTTGATCAAAAGCAAACGAAGTGGCCCCACCGGCACCATTCATGGTGATCGTAACCTTGACCTGGCAAGGCTCTGGCCAGGGAGGCATTTCCTGCCCAAGCCATTCCAAAGCTTTTTCTTTGCGGTAGTGTTCCGCATATTGGGCTACTTGTTGAGCTATCTGCTGATTGGGTGCGTTAATGATAAAATTTTGAGTGCGGTAGGATGCACCTGTGGAAAATAAGGCGAGCACAATTACTAAAAGTAATGCCTTTGCTCGCATGAAAATACACCCCTAACGAATGATCCCATATCCATTATCCGTTAAGGTGATATGCAATTATGAGGCCAATGGCCTAAATTCCATCTTCTACATAAAGATCTTAATCATTTCTCCGGAAATTCCACGCTCTTTGGAAAAAACAACCCAGTTTTACAAAATTAAAGCCCCGAGGCTTGTAGTTTTTACAAAGCCTCGGGGCTAATATTTGGAATTGTTGCAAACCCAATCATTACTTTTTATCAGGCGCCTTGGGAGCCTCCTTGGGCACAGAGAGGGGATCCAGCTTTTTCAGAAGCTTGCCCTGGTCATCAAAAAGATAAATGTTTCCAGCATCTCCCCCTGCAGCAAAGAGCTTGGAATCTTGGGAAACAGCCAACGCATAAAGAAATTCCTCCGCGGCAGGGAATGTCTTTATCGCGCTACCATTATCCGCATTCCACAAACGGAGGGTTTTATCTCCACTGGTTGTAGCAAACTGTGGATTGGTGGAAGTAAATGAAATCTTGGTTACCTGCTTGGAATGGCCGTTCACAGTTCTTGCTTGCTCGCCCTTTTCAAAATCCCAAACCTTGATGGCATTATCCGCCCCGGCGCTGGCAAGAAATTTTCCATCACTTTTCCAACCCACATCAAGAACATGGTGGGTATGCCCTTCAAAGGACTTAATAAACTTGCCATCCGCAACGTTGAAAATCTTCACAAACTTGTCGGCACCACAGGTTGCCAGCATTTTACCATCGGCGCTAAAACTAACGCCAAAAGCAGTGTCGCTATGCGCTCCCTTCAAATCCTGCACAACTTTCCCAGAGGCAACCTCAATTAGTTTTACTTCACCTTCCTCGGTTGGGGGACCGCCGGCAGTTGCCAGCAACTTGCCATCCGGAGAAAAAGCCAGTGCCACAATTCTGTCGGAAAAGCCCTCTATTTTCCGAACCTCTTCACCAGTATCGGTATTCCAGATGCGCAATTCTTGAAAACTGCCAGAGGCAAGATTTTTGCCATCCGGACTGATGGCCAATGATTCAACCAGAGAAACATGAGAAACCTCATGCTTTTTGCCATCCTTGGTGGTGATATTCTTGCCAACAAACTTCTTTTTTGTCTCACCTGTAGATGCATCAAGCTGGAGAATGGTGTTTCCCACAGCCGCAAACAAAGCGGTTTTATCCTTGTTGAAAGCTAATCCGCGAATGGGATGCAGCACGGCCGGTGGCAAGGAAACAATAATTTTGGGTTTCACCCTGGCAGCCGAAGGCGCCTTTGCCCCCTGATCAATCCAAAGCTTAACGATTGCTAGCTCCTGGGGAGTCAAAGGCTCTTCGCTTTTGGGTGGCATGGAAGGCCGCTGTGTTTTGCCGGCAAGTTGGTACAGCAAGCTTTCTTTAGACTTGCCGGGAACAATCGAGGCTCCCTTTTTGCCGCCTTTCATGAGCGCTTCAAAAGTGCTCATGTCAAGCTTGCCTTCCTTGATGTTACCACTGTGGCAGAAATTGCATTTCTTGACAAAGATCGGCTCGACATCTTTGTCATAGCTGACAGGGTCTTTGCGTTGCAATTCGACGACTTCAATGGGTTTTACTGGTGCCGATTGCTTGGGTTCATCCGCAAACAGGCCAACACTTGCCACCGCGACAGAGAATATACTGTTTAAAAACATGGTCTTTCCTTTCAAGAATTCCGCCTATTTGGCTATGTTTATGTTTACCTTTAATTCTTGGGTTACCTCATCCTTGCCCAAATACATGGCCTTGAACTTCAAAACTATATCATTTCTAGCCCCAGGCATGGCATCGGGAGCAACCTTCACCTTAACATTCGCAGTATCCGAATTTGCAGGAATCTCAGCTCCCTCAAGGGTGAACCCTTTAAGATTCATGGGAATCACAGTTTCCACCTTATATGGCCCTTTGTATTCATGAAGCCTTTTCACTTTCAACATCAACGCACCTTCCTGGCCAACCTTCACCTGAACACCATTGTTCGTGGCTGAAAATTCGCCCAGTGACTTGGGCAGAACCAAAAGATCGACCGGATTCGCTACCGCAACGGCATTCACTTGGGCCTTCTGCTTTGCCATGGGATCCTTGCTAAAGGCTATGTTCGTTTGGCCACGAATCACAATGTTATAATTCCCGGGGGGGAGATTCGCCGGAACCGTTACAGGGATGGTACCCTCATTAGCATTGGCTGCAATAGAGACAGCCTTGTTGTTATTCACAAAGTTGGCGGGGAGATCAAAGCTTTCCACCAGAATAGGGTTTTTCATCTCAGGCGCCTTCCTGGTGACCTGAATTTTGATGTTGCCCTTGTCACCTTGGGGTATTTTCGCCTTGTCTACATTCCCTTTAATAAGAAATGGGGCATCTCCCACCACTTCAGCCACCACGCTGCGGTCTACGCGGCTTATGGTTACTACATTCTGGTTGGCAGTCACAGGCCACACAATTCCAATTGGCAATGCTTCTTGGGTGATGGATTTACCATTGATGGTGCTAGTAGCCGTAATTTTTGTGATTGAATTTCCCTTGGCTGCCTCCGAAGCCTCAATCACCAGACTTGCCCGATCCTGGCTTTCCAGAATCACAAGTTTTTGCGCCTTGCAACCTTCCGGCAAACCCTCCACTTTAACCTCTATATCGCCTTTGAGCCCATTTTCCCGCAAAGCAAACAGCGATATGTAAGTCGCTCCACCTTTGGGAATACTGATGACATCGGGCCTAAAGTTGGATGCAGGCATGGCTATCAACTGGAATTTACCGCTGGGGCTGGAAAGCTTTAATTGGTAATGATGCCTGGGCCCATAAAGGTTGGAAGACTGCCTGCTACCAACCATGAATCGATAATCGCCGTCATCTGGAATATCCAGCACATAGCTACCGGGGTCGGTTGATCCTGAATAAAACTTCGCCGCCTTCGCATCCTGCCTGTCATCAAGTTCGGTGATAACAGATTTGCCATCCTTACCAAGAACCCTGACGAACAGGTCCGCCTGCGATCCCAGAGTTTCCCCAAGGATTTTGAATATAATTTTATCACCTTTCTTAGCACTAATCTGATACCAATCTCTGTCAGCCCGCTTGTCTATTTTGCCGCATACGGTAACTGGGTAACTAATTTTTTGAGCAGTAGTTGCGGTATCGTTTTGCTCTTTTTCAACGATCACCGGGCTTTCCGATGCACCCACAAAAACGCTGTTGGAAATACCATTTTTGGCGTTCACACGATGTTCAAATCCCTCGAACCAGACTAACGAAGGGCTGATCCTGGAATTGAACTGGGTAAAAGGCACGGGTGCGTTGGGGGCGGTAATATTTCCAGTTGCCTTTTCCAAATCGACGCCATCGGATTTTAAACTTGGATCCTTGGCACCACCCGGCAAATTCCTTCCAACAAATGTCACAGATGCAGTTTTTCCAACTTCAATCGCATTTGGGAAAACAGAGTCTATCCAGGGGAAAGTCCCGATTGCAAAGCGGTAGAAATGCTCGGGCGAACCTTGGTTGTAGGTAAACTGCACAACACGAAAAACAACTGCCATATCGTTAGGGGCGGTAAAATCCACCAAGGCATCGTTGCCATCATAATTCTTGTTGTTGGTAATCATCTTGCCATCAATGTCATATACCTCGACAAGGGGATTACATTTGGAATCGATACTGGAAGCAAGACAGCTTCCCAACACCCTTTGGCCTTTCTTGACATCCACCTGATAAAAATCCACATCGGTGGGAGCACTGATGATTCCGTTGACAATCGTTTCCAGCGGCACTTTTTGGGCCTCGGGAAGGTCGTTATTGGGTTCTTTTTCCAGGACTTCATCCAGATTGCCAACGTGAAAGGCACGTGAGTTTGAAACTCCCCATTTTCCAACCAACCGGACATCGTGAATCCCTTGAGGAACATTTGCAGCAATAGACACCTTGAACTTGATGACCGTCTTCTTTGCAGGTGCCGCGGGTTTTTCATCTTTTTTGGAAGGTGCCTTCTTAGGATCTTCTTTTTTAGGTTCCTCAAATACCGGTTCGCCCTTCAAGCCAGGATGACTAAATCGAATGGATTCAAGCTCATCAAGGTCAGTGCCAGTAAAGGATATTTCCACCGTGGTGCCTGCTTTACCACCGGCAGGAAAAATGGTGTTAAGCCTGGTTTGAGGGAGTCCGGAATCCAAAGGTTGGGCAGGGAGGGGTTTGTAGACTAAAAGAAGCAGACCCAAGCCTGCCAGAATGACACTTTGACAGCCAAACAAGAAGATTCTCATTTCAAAGTCACCTTCGGGATTTCAATTTTCTGGAAATTCCATGCTTCAGGCAGGTATTGGAAGCAATTCGATACCTAAATATTAAATGGCAGAAGGATTTAGGTCAAGAAAAAGTACTGCGCGCATATTGACATCCGGCAAATAATGGCGATAAAGATGTTAGGTAATTCGGGGATTAGCGCAGCCTGGCTAGCGCGCTTGCTTGGGGTGCAAGAGGTCATGGGTTCAAATCCCGTATCCCCGACTATCTACATAAATTAGCCCTTCGGCGGAAACGTCGGAAGGGCTTTTTTTACGACCGTTGTTTTTCAGCCTCATGCTTATTCAGAAACCCATGACTCAAGTCTTGGTCATAATTTGCCTCAAATTTAAAATTATCATTAAGTAGCTAATATGCTCTCAAGGGTGAAAAGTTTTTTACGGAGTTAACGTTGTGAACAACCATCTAAGAACGCCATTTAGTTTGTGGAATTCACCGGCTTCAATTCTCCCTATCTTTGTTGTTTTGTTGCCAAGCATTTTTTCAGGCCAAAAACTTAAGGCGGAACCTCCATACATTTCCGCAGAGCCCCAGAAAACCGGCTGGCCTTTGACGCCTGAAGAGCGGGCCTATGTACTGCAACCCGAGTATGAACGTCGACCGGGCCGGGAAGCCAAGAAGCACCTTCCCGCATTATGGCCAGTGGTGCCACAAGCGGGCTTCTGGAGCGGTACTACATGGCTGGATACTCATGCAAAGTTGGTAGAACACGTAAAGAAAAACAAAGGTCAGGTGGATGTCCTCCTGGTCGGCGATAGCATTACCCAGCAATGGGGTAGCCCGCTTGACAATAAGCCACTTAATGATGGTTGGAAAAATCATCTAGGACGCTACAGCGCCGTCAATATCGGGATAGGAGGTGATAAGATCCAAAATGTGCTTTGGAGATTGGACCATGGTGGGGTGGAAGGGTTGGAGCCTAAGTGTATCGTGCTGATGATCGGCAACAACAATATGTTTTTTACAAGGGAAACAGGTGTCGAGTCTGTGGCCAGGGGATTGCTGGCATGTGTGGAAAACCTTCGGCAGAAATTCACGAAGACCCCTGTAGTGGTTGTAAAAATACTGCCGGCCCATGAGCCGGGAAATGCGTTTTACGAAGATATCAAGAAAACAAATGCAGCAGTCGACGAATTAAAAATCGGCTCCCTACCCGGAGTGACATTGATGGACCTAACGCCTGATTTTATCAACAAAGATGGCAGGCTTAAAAAGGAACTTTTCACAACGGATAACATCCACCTTTCACCCTCAGGCTACGACCAGTATGCGCGTCGACTCAAGCCGGTCCTCGATGCATTGATTGCCGGAAAACCCGTCCCGCCCGGTGCAATTCAATCTGTCCCAGCCTCAAAGACGACTCCATAAACTCCAATACGCTTCTCATTGGCAACCTCAGAAACCTTATTGCAATAGAGAGGCAACTGGGAAGCTTCGCCAATTCTTTTAATAGACCATTATGGCAGACTGTTTATTAGCACTAAACAATTGCTAAAAATAATATTCTGCTACGCTACCCAATGACAAAGGCTCCGGGGAGCAAAAACCTATACTTTTGATGATGGCGCAGTTTACAGATTAAAGATATCCACAACCAAGGGTATGTCACCTCTGGTTCGCATTGATGGATGAAGTCCATGTCAATGGGGTCCACGAACCTGTTTCCCATGCATCGGTCGTTTGGTATTCCCGGACAATCAGGCCATTATCACGAATCTCAAAGTAGAAAAAAGCCTGCTGCTTTCCGGCAAAATGACTGCTGTTATCCACGTTAAATGTGGGAATTCCATTCTTAGCAGCCTTGTTCGTGCCATCCCATCGAAAAACATTCCTGGCGTGAGTGTGGCCGTAAAGAATAGCCGCAATGTTGTACCTTTGGATCGACTCGTAAAATCCCTTCACATCGGCAGGGTCCCATTCCATCCCTTCCGCCTTCTTGTCCTCAACTGGCAATGGTAGAGCGTACCGAAGCATGTCCACATGGTGTGTGATAACCACCGGTTTACCAGAAGCACCTACCTTCTCCCTCAAATCACTCACCAGGAATTCCAAGCTCCCAAGTGGGCCATAACGACGCTTGCGGGTCACGCCCTCAACCTGTCCCACGACAATACCCAAGTTAATAAAGTGCACATTACCCCAATCCCAAGAATAATGAACCCCGTTCCTGGAAAGATGCTTTACTCCGGGCCGCATGTTATTTCTCGCGATGATCCTCTGTATCGCAAGGCCATCTCCGCGTGGACTATCGTGATTTCCGTGGACTTCATACACCGGAAACTTAAGTTTGCCATCTTTACCCGTAAGCCCGTAGGTATCTGCAAACGCAGCCCATTCGGTTTCCTGCATCTTCACATCTACCTTGTCGCCTGTATCAATGCAGTCTCCAGCGTGAATCACTCCCCGCGGTGGTAGGACTGTTCCACCTCCCGCCTTTTGGGGAATCTCGGTACCTGGCAGTTTATTCAACCAATCCACGAGCCGTGTTGTGACGATGGCGGAACGGTCGTCAAGCTTTTTGTTATCTTCCTTGTTTGCGAGAAAGTGTGTATCGCCAACCAGGAAAAACGACACGGGTTCATCTTTGGAATTTGGCTGTTCTCCCAACAAAAAATTTGGAATTGAAACAGCTCCAGCCGTGGCGACGGCGAACTGGCGGCGATTCATATTTCGGCTCGACATTAGCTGGCTCCTCTGATCAAAGCTGGGGGATTATTTGTGGTTCATTAGAAATCACCCGTTGTAATTTTGCCATCGTTTCGACCAGCCAAGTCCCGGAACGTTTGCACATTGATGGTGCTCGGAATAAGCCGGGTCGAACCATCCATATTGAGGAAAAGGCTTGAGTTTTGATGTGGCCCAAAAAAGCTGCCCGGACTGGCAGTAGTTGCATTTGGCCCGCTAGAGCGGCAATGTACTGTCACTTGCGTGATTGCCGGTCGAGCAGTAACCCCGACCTGCTGCCCCAACCTTACAGCCTGCTCGGTACTATAAACTGACGCGCCACCAGGTATGACACCCGCCCAACCGTTGGGTGAGAACGCACTCATCCGCTCGCCTACACCGATTGTGTTTGAAGTACCATCAGAGATATCGGCAATACGCACCCCCTGGTTCCGGTGGAAGATACCGTTGAAAGGTTGTTGCTCATAGATCGCGGTGTATGCTGGTGCGTCGGCAGGGTTACCACCACCCAGACAACCAACATAGCTTGTAGTGGCCATGTTGGTGATCGCACCGGCAGAAGCTGGCATCGGGGTACCGCCATTTGCCGGGGCCATCCAGACAGAGGTACGAGCCGGCCCCGGGTCCGAGGGGCAACGGTAGATATTTACAGTTGTACTGCGCGCCGTTGAGTTCGCCGCATTGGTAATTGGAAGATTAAGGTTGATGGAACGATAGAGGTTTTCTTGCTCCGCATAGGGAAGAATTAATGCGAGGAAGCCCCACCCGGGGCCAGACTCTGCAATAGCATCGTTTGCGCCTCCGCTCCATGCTCCTGTGGTATTGGAAATAAAGCCGGGGGGAAAACTTCCATAGGTTCCTTCATAGTTGTGCAGGGCTAAACCTGCCTGCTTGAGGTTATTCGCACATTGCGTGCGCGCAGCAGCCTCGCGGACCTTTTGAACCGCAGGAAGGAGGAGCCCTATCAAAATTGCAATGATGGCTATAACCACGAGCAATTCAATGAGAGTGAATCCGGTTCGAGTATCACGTTGCACTGCTGATCTCCTTGAATACGGTAGTCAAACGCACGAATGACAGGTCCTAAGGTAAATCGACTCCATTGGCCTGGCCACCCTTGTTGAGATTAAATCTCATTATGAAATGGTAGTGATTTTGTACTAATTCATCAAGGTGTTAAAAATAATCTCATCAATTGCGAAAACATGGTGTGAAATAATTGATATTTCAAGCACTTCGGTTTGTAGGCAGTCCGTTCCATGAGATTCAGAAGTGGTCAAAAGACATATTTTTAGTTGCCGAATGTGACCTCAACCTTGGGCAGCAAAGCTTTCACTTTCTGCTGAGTCTCAAGGCTAAATGGCTTCTTGGCTGAATCGAGTCGCAATGACTTCAAAAATGAAAAAGCTTGTACATATGGAAGGCGCTCCTCCGGTAATTCGCTTAATTGAAAGGAAAGCTCGGCAATCTGAGTCGCTGATGCCAGCGCACTAAGATTGGCATTGGTTAGGGGAACGCCTGACAACTTGAGCCTTCGCAGTGTTGGAATGGACTTTACCGTGTCAATCGCATCGCCTGCCGGAGCATTCACCCCATATTCCAGGGCCACATACTCCATGGGCAGGTCACGAAGATGTTTGACCAGGCCTGCCGTCGCCTTGGAACAACTAATTTCAATGCCCTTTAGATTCTTCAGCTTTTTGAGGTGCTCAGCGCTGGCATCGGTGAGGGACTTTGAGTGCCAAAGCTTTATGAACTCAAGGTTGGGAAACTTATCGCAAACATGGCCAAACCCTTCATCATCAAGATTATTGCTATGAAAATTGATCCTTTTGAGCTTGGTCCAACCCTGAAATTTCGCGAACCCATGCCCTTTGATGGGTGAACCGCGAAAGGTGAAGTTCTCAAGATTTTTTAGCCCTGCCAGATGTTCGAGACCGGCATCCGTAGCCTGGCCAAAGTAAGCCAGCTCCAGCGAGGTTAACCCGGGGCACTGCTCGAGTGCCCGAAGTCTCTCCAGACTCGCATCGCCAAGTGCAGGATTTCCCTTAAGGCCTCTGGCAGTCCCCTCCATACTAAGCGATTTGAGATTCTTGAGCTTCAACAGTGGCGGTAACCAGGAATCCTCGATTTTCGTAGCCACGATCTTGAGGGATTCAAGGTTTTGAATATGGCCAAGATGTTCCATGAAAGTCGCATCGTAGGGATCATCCTTGGCATCACGATAGGCATGCGCTTTGCCGTTTGCAATGCTTGTACTGACAAGAGTTAGAGTGTCAAAAATAACAATTTCGCCACCCGCAACTTTCTTCAATTCCATGGGCGTGTTGTTAACCTTGGTGAAAGTGCCTGGGGCACTTTCTATGGTGCGGATCACCGCTTTCACATGCGGATACTGAGCTGCCGCCGCAAGAATTGCCGCGCTCTGTTCTCTTAGAGCTTGTTTCAACGATGGATCATTCGTGGCAGCAATATATGAATCGAGATCAGCCTTTGATGTAATCTTGGAAAGATCGGGGACCGCCGCTTGCAGCAGGGTGATTGGAATGAGTAGCGAAACAGCTATTGTGAAAATTTTCATGTGCATTGCTTTCTAGTCCACGTTTTATGGATGGTGCGACGGGTGCAGCCGTAAGCCCTTTTCAAAGTAGCCTCGTTCGAGGCATTTATGGTAATTCATCACCCCTATCAAAAACCTCTATAAGAGACTTAGGATTCTAAGAAATCCCAGTTAACGTTCTCTGGTGTATCATAATAAATCCAAGTTTTAAATGATCCAAGAAAAGTCACCGTAATCCGTTTCACCCAATTCATTGCATAATTTTACATCCCAAAAATCCACCTCAAGACTACCCAAAACTAATGCTTGGAAAGCTAATCGAGTTAACAACCGACATTGTTCAGTTTTCTATAGGTTACTTTAAGGTGAAATTCGCAATTCTTTGGCTTTAAAAAATTTGCAAAGAACCAATTGACAGACACCCTTAAGAAGAAATATTTATGACCATTTTTGGAATTTGTATCTTCTGCAGCTTGGCAATACTTTTATGCCTTCATTTTATCTTTGTTTGGAATTTTTGTCGGGTCGTGAAAGGTAAGCAACCTGAACCGCTACAAGACTCGGAATGCCCTAAAACCATCATCTGCTTAAATCTGCGTGGCTTGGATCCCTTTTTGGCAATTGCATTACCAAAACTTCTTGACCAGGATTACCCAAATTACGATGTATTCATCGTGGTTGATCATCCGGATGATCCGGTTTATAAATTTGCAAATGATCTGGTCCTTGCCAGTGGGAAAACCAATGTAAAAATTGAAGTGTTAACCAATCGCAAGCCAACATGCAGCTTGGTGAACAGTGCCCTGTTGCAAACCATACAAAATCATGGAAATGAATATGAAGTGATAGCGATGATAGATGCAGATGCCGTTCCGCATAAAACCTGGTTGCGTGAATTACTGGCACCTTTGAGGGATAAAAACGTTGGCACCGTCACCGGGCAGCGCTGGTACTTCCCTCCAAGGGCAAGTTTTGGAGATTTGGTTCGATATATCTGGAATATTCCGGCGGTTCTTCAAATGGTATTTTTTAAAATTCCCTGGGGTGGATCGCTGGCCATCAGGATGGATGTTTTCGCAAAATGCAAGGTCGCTGATTACTATGAAAAAGCCTTAGTCCAAGATGTACCACTTTTTGATATTCTTAAAAAATGCGGTTATTCAGTTCAATTTGCTCCATCCATACTCATGGTGAACAGGGAATCCAACACTTTGTCATCCCTGGTTCCCTGGATTCAAAGGCAATTACTCTGGGCAATTCTCTACCATTCGTCTTGGTGGAAAATTGTGATTCATGGAATATTAGTCACCCTGGTTCCCATTGGCCTATTAAGCCTGATGATAAACAGCTTAATGCTGCATAATACACGGATATTTCTCCAGGCATCGGTATGTTTATTGGCTTATGGGTTGATAACTTTAAGCCAGTTATTGCTTTTGGAAAATCAGGCTAGAAAAATTGTAAAACGCCAAGGGGAATGTGTTGGGTGGTTAAATCCCCTTAAGTTTATAGCCTTTATACCCGCGTTATTAGTTGCTCAATTGGTCTACCCAAAAGCTTTATTATTCGCTTTATTTTCCCGAAAAATTGAATGGCGGGGAATTCATTACCAAATCCAAGATCCATACAACGTGAAGATGCTGAATTACGAACCTTATAAAAGCAAAAACAAGGACAAAATTTCCCTCTAAGGAATTAAAAACGTACATTCTTAATTACAAGAAACAGTAACTCAAACCTTCTGCGATCCTGTACATGCTGGCAATCTGTAAAAAGGGAGGGCTGTCCTAAAACAGCGCTCCCTTTCGGTAAACAAACTTAAAAGGCACTACCTTCCGACAAAGATACCGCGTTTATCGTCGCGGTCGCCGGAGAAGAAGTTCATCAGGAGTTCCAGGCGGAAGCCCACGAAGACTTTGACATGAGGGCCGCCATCAGGGCCTGCGCCGGTGATGAGGTCATCCACAAAGTCGCCGTTGGCGTCGGCCAGGGCGACACGGACACCGCCGGAAAATAGGGCATCTATCACCTGTCCGGAATTATTGATGAACTTGGTGTAGGCCATCAGTTCGCCATCGAGGTGATTGGTCTGGAAATCCCAGATCTTGACGTGGGGTCCGCCACCCGCGCCGGCGCCGGTGATGATTTCCATCTTGCCATCGGAGAGGTAATCGCCAGCGGAGACATAGACACCACCGGAGAAGTCCAGTGTGTAGGCCATGAATTCCTGGATCATACCGAAACCGTTGCCATCGAACACCTTCACGTGAGGTCCGCCGCCGGGTCCGGCACCGGTGACGATTTCGGCGAAGCCATCGCCGGTCAGGTCTGCCGCGGCAACCGAGACACCGCCGGTGAAGGCCGTGGTGTAGGCGAAGAAGGAGGCAAGTTCGGTGGCGTTGTTGCCGCTGAAGGCCTTGACATGGGGTCCGCCACCGGGTCCGGCGCCTGTGACGATGTCCAGGATGCTGTCATGGTTGACATCGCCGGTGGCGACAAAGACACCGCCGGTGAAGGCGCGGTCATAGGCCATGAATTCCAGCAGGGTATTGCTGGTGTTGGCACCGTTGATGATGCGAACCAGTGGGAGCCCGCCGGCGCCCATGGAGGCGACGATATCCGGTGTGCCGTCGTTGTTGAAATCGGCACGGATAATGCGAACCTCGCCCTGGAAGCCAGGGAACGGTGTGACCGTGGTGCTGGCGGTGGTGGAGCTGGACGGATACACCTGCACGGTGGTTCCGGCCTGAGATCCGTTATTAGTGCCGGTGGCGGAGAACCCTGCGATGCCGGGTTGGGGTGCGAAGCTTCCCGGTGGATTGGGAACGCCAGGGTTATTGCCGCCCGGGTTGGGCGGGAAGTTCGAGGAAGGCGTGCCCGGGTCAAGGATTCTGTTGCGTACGGGGTTGTCATCGCCGAAGGCGTTGTCGGTCAGGGTGACGATGATGGCGTCGATCTTGCCATCGTTATTGAAGTCCTTGAAGGCCGCGCCATCGCCGCCCGGAGTTCTCTGGGTGTAGTCATACCAGCCTGGAGCGGTGACAGGGTTGTTGTTCAGGTCGGTCAGGGTGATACCGGCCGAGGCGTAGTCATCGAGAGTTTGCTGGGTGACATGCTTGCGGTAGAGGCTGAAGCCGAAACCGCCCATGGAAATGTTAGCGTTGGAGATATCAATGGCGACCTGAACCTGGGTTCCGGGTCGGTTGGGGTTGATATCGGTAAGTCCGGTGCTGACGAGCGATTCCACGGAGAAGTTCATGAGATCCCAGGGTTTGTAGAAGGCCCTGCTGTCCGGAAGGGTTCCGTTGGTGTTGGTGACCTTGATCTCCAGCAACTGGGCAAGCGGATCGACATTGCCCATCAGTTGGGAAAGCGTGGTGGTGGTGTTCGGGTTGAACAGGGAACTGTTGACCACCATGACGACAATGGCACTACGGTCGGTGTTGGCCACAGTATTGGGGTTCATGGCGTTGAGATAGTCCGCTTCCTTGCGCCATGCGAGGGTGGTGACGGAGTTCTGGTTGGCATCAGCCACGCCGTCGCGGTTGAGATCGCCGGCCAGGTTGGTGGAGTTGCCGTTGCCTGTGACGATGCCTGCCAGGGTGGATTCGGTGGCGCTGCCAATACCGTCGCGATCCAGGTTGTCGATCGAGTTGAAGGTAAGTCGCAACTGGGTCTGGTTGCCCGAACTATCGCGCAGGGTAAGCACAAAGGTGTCCATGCGGTCGATGAGGGGCACCGGCGTGTATTTGTAGGC
>Ga0255152_1000052_pt1 | contig 60368 bp, 75 predicted proteins | sample Atl_Yuk_RepC_8h_FD_183624 | JGI IMG/M metagenome (GOLD analysis project Ga0255152, IMG submission 183624) | Freshwater microbial communities from Altamaha River, Georgia, United States - Atl_Yuk_RepC_8h | ecosystem: Environmental > Aquatic > Freshwater > River | place: USA: Georgia | collected...
ATTCGCTCGACTCAATTGTCATAGGTTTTGGCATGATGGGTGGACTTTTAAGTTTTCATCGCGTTTCGACGCATATATTATCGCACTCATAGGTACAATCAATTGCCACATCGTAACTGAGTGAGCTTATTGGAAACCGGGTTACCCGGTATCAACAACAACACAAATGGCAGGGACTGCGTAGGTATACGTGGTCCCTGTTTGTTGTAGAATGGCCAGTAGGAGGTGGATAATGTTGCGTGAATGGTTACGGAAGAAATTGAAACTGGTAGATCGAGAAGTCACTTCACTGTCGGTATACATGCTAGGTTTGGATCTGGATCGCGAAGTCGAACTAATGTCTACGACACAACTCAAACAATTGTTTGCAGCATGCGGCAAGGAGCTTCGCAAACGCACCCCATGACCTTTGAAGAGATCCGGCCATACTTAATTGCTGGCAGGTTTTGTCACAGGATGTCGGATGATGGCTATCTTTACTCCATATTCAACGGCAACAACCTGCATAGCGGATTATTTGTGTCTGATGAGGATTTTGAGTTGGAGTTGAATCAGGGGATATGTATTCGTGGAGTTCCTGAGGAAAACATTATCTCTATTAGCCCGGGTGCGCCGGACTTACCATTGTTTGAATCGTGGGATTGGATAATCTCACTTGATGACTTAACGGCGACGGATTGGCAAGTCTGGCCAGAAATCTTTACACAAGAGGATATCAATGAGTCGGCAAATAGCTCTGAAAACAGTTGAAGTAGCAAAGAGATATCTACACGTCCGAGAAGAAGGTGAAAACCGCGGCGACGAGGTAGAGATGTTTCAAAAGATGGCTGTGCCTGCCCTGACTCCAGGATCACCATACTGCGCAGCTTTTGTTCGCGCGTGCATGAAGATTGCTGCCACAGAATTAAACACAACTTACGTCTCTGGGTTCCCACGATCTGGATTTACACCGGACTGGGAGCGTTATGCAAAAGCAAACGATCTTTGGATACCAAGAGCGCAGCTTGCCTTGGACCACACGCCGGCGCGCAGAGGTGACCTAGCATTGTTCTACAGTCGCACCAAATGTCGCATTGCACACATCGGTATTGTGACGCAGTCATTCGAGAACGGTGTATGGACGATTGAGGGTAACACTGGCCCAGAACCATCAGATGTTACAGAAGTCAACCGTGACGGAGATGGCGTTTACCGCAAAATGCGTGAATGGAACGAGCTTGGACAGTTTGGCGGGATCTTACGCGTAAACTTCTAGTAATACTTGCTGGGCGTGGTATCATGTTGACGTAAGGTGATTACACTTTACTGTTAAAGGATACCAAATGATCACGATTTGTAAGACCGGGCGCGATAGTGACGTCACTATCCGCCTAAGCCACCGCAATGGCCTGGCAGAATACGATGTAGAGTACGTCGGCACTGACGGAATCACATGCGCAACACAACTCAGTCCAGTAAAGGCATGGAATCTGCTGCTTGGTTTGACCACTAGTTATAAGATCCCAAATCGCGTCCTGCTTGAATTGGCAGATGACGTTATTAGCTCATTTTCTGCTGTAATCAGTAAGTCTGTTTTGGATGGTGAAGAATGAATAATGTAGTACTAGCCGGCCGCTTGGTCGCAGACGTCGAATACAAGACCATGAGTGACGGCAAGGGCATTGCTAAGATGCGCCTGGCTGTTGATCGTGGCAAGGATCAACCATCCGACTTCATCGACCTTACGGCATTTCAATCGACTGCTGACTTTGCGTCTAAGTACCTTGCTAAAGGTCGTAAGATTGGCGTCATCGGCAAGATTCGCACACGCGAATGGCAAGCCGAGGATGGTTCTAAGCGCCGTGGGTTTGAAGTAGTGTGCGATCAGTTGTACCCACTGGATAGCAACAAGACTGCTGGTGACGCGCCAGCGCAACCGTTGAATCGACCCCAACCTGGAGGTTTTGATGACATCGAAGACCCATTCGCCTAATCCAGTAATCGAACTAGTACAAGAGTATGCTGATGAAGAAGCTCTTTACATTGATGGATTCGAGGATTGCTTGATTGGTATAGCAGACGTCTGGCGCGATAATACGCGCCGGACCGTTGCTGTTTATGACTACACTTTAATGGTGCAGTCAATGATTGACGAGGAATGCACAGCCGAAGATGCTGCTGAATACATCGAGTTCAACATATCCGGAGCCTTTGTAGGCCCGTATCAACCAATCATCGTCCAAAGGTTTAGAGACCTCACGGACTAAAAAAAAGGGGAGTGGAAACTCCCCTTTACTTATTTGATTAGGCCGAGCGATCGGCCTTTCTTTATGGCTCTATCCTTGGCGTTGAGGCCAGACACACCGAGCTTCCAATATAGGTTGTCCATATGGAACTGCACCGTACGGTGACTGATTCCCATAGCGACGCCCATCATCTTAGCTGTGCGGTTACGTGGCAGCATCTCGAGGACTTCGAGTTCGCGTTCCGACAATGGATACTGCAACTCATTGTTGGCAGTCGCCACGTCTTTGACTTCTGGTACTTCCTGCTCTTCCATGTTATTCACTCCATATCGTGGGACATCGATTCCGTAGAACTGCGTGAATAAGTTTAGCCAGTTCTTGATGTTCGCCCTGTGTCCCTTCAGCAAGGCGAGTCTCGAGGTAATGGATCCAGCTACGCAACGTGCCAACCATATACAGTGTAGTAGGTGTACACATAGGCAATACGTTACGTGCTGTTTCTGGTGCCACACCGCCTGCAATCATCTTGTCGTACGTATCATAGGCAAGAGCTACAGACTCATCAGCTAGGGCCTCGAGTTCATGCAGAATGCCAGTATCACTTACATCAATGGATGATTGACGGTTGGTCGGATGTTTTAGGCGTAATCGAATAGGATCAGGTTTCTCTGACACAGGGCTGTAACGTTGAGAGAACACTTGAAAAGAAAAACTCTTGTGTCGTACTAACTGCTGAGCAATTGCTACTGTGGTTTTAAGTTCAAAGCATGCACTAGCCATCTCAAATACTGACCAGTGACCATGCTTTTTACAATACTTTAGCAATTTGCCAAACTCGTCGTTTTCCTGGTTCTTTGGGTTACTCACGCGCGCGCAGTAAGCAATGTGCTTCTCTGCATTTTCAGTAATCCAAATTAATCGCGCTCGCTGCCTCATACACCAGTACTCCCAAACCCGCCGGCGCCACGTTGCGTATCATCAAATAGAGATCCTGTTTCGATCACTACCAATTCGGTATTTGCAGAGGGAACAAACATCAGCTGCGCTATGCGCATGTTTGGCAATACGAAGAATGGTTCGTCGCCATGATTGATTAATAACACTTTGATGGAACCACGGTAATCACTATCAATTAAACCTGGTGCGTTCAGCACAGTTACGCCGTTTTTCCATGCTAATCCGCTACGTGGCATGACATAAGCAGCCATCGTCACAGGCATCTTTAACTTCCAACCAGTTTCGATCAACACACGTTTCCCTGGTTGAATCGGCACTGGTTTTTCTACACATGCATAAAGATCGTACGCAGCAGCACCATTAGTCGCTTTAGTTGGCAGCGTTGGTTGCATGTTATCCATAGGCCAAAATGTGACCTTAATTGTTTCATCCATAGTACATTATACCTGCTTACTTGCGCGTGTTTATAGAACATGTGTTTGACGTACAATCAACCTATGGGCGTCACTAAGAAATTGCAGAACCCTAAAGGTGGACTAAATGCGGCTGGCCGCGCGTACTTCAAGCGTACAACTGGTGCCAATCTAAAACCGCCAGCACCGAAGCCGAAGACACCCAAAGATGCTGCAAGACGCAAATCGTTTTGCGCACGCATGTCTGGAATGAAGGCTAAGTTGACTTCGTCTAAGACTGCAAACGATCCGAATAGCAGGATTAATAAATCGCTTAGGGCCTGGAACTGTTAATGAACAAACATTTGTTTCACAGGAACCTGTATTTACAAGACCTGCCAGGATTGGAACGTAGGGAACATGGGCTTAAGAGGAATCCTACTAAGTCAGAGATGTTGTCTATGGAACAAAAGGAGCATCAACTTAAACGGAAACCTACCATGTCCGAACTCCTGCAAATGGAGCGTAAGGAACATGAGAGGGATGGGAAAATCATTGTTGGTCGCGGTCACGAAGGAAGGGCAAGAAAATGAAGAAGACTATGTCACAGATCATGGGTATCAAGAAACCACATCCTGCTGGATGTAAGTGTGCAGGATGCAAGAAGGGCAAGTGCTAGGTTATGCCTGGGCGCGCACCGATTGGTGTACCTATAACGACATTACGCCTAAGACCTGTCTCTGAAGAAGGTAGTCGTCAGTACTATCGTAATCTTGAGGCTAGAGAAGTACGCAATCGCAACATTATAAAGAATGAAAACGATCCGCGTAATATTGGTGGCACAGGTGGTAGGTCTACACGCGTATCGGCTTCAGCGCAAGATGACGCTGAGACGCAACGATTGCGTGCGCGCCAGAATCGTGAAGCGCAGGATGCAAACCGCAACGACCCACGAAACACAGGTGGTAATCGTAAATCAACTGCACCTAAACCTGCGCCTGCACAAGTATCTAGTGCGCCAAAGTACGATAAGGCTACTAAGTTTGCTGTCGGCCTGACACAGATGGGCCAGACACTTCGCGATTACAAGAAGTTAAACTCAATCAAAGCAAGTTCTCCTCCAAAGGCGGCAGAGAAAGTAAAGACCGATGGGTCTGCTTTGTCGTCAATGAAAGAGGACATGAAGACAAGTGCTAAAGTTGTTCGAGGCGATCGCGACTACATGGGTGAAGCTTTTGATGCATCACTACGACGCGGCGTAGGTAAAGGACGAGAATACCTTAAGTCTCAGCTTGCGAAGGATAACGTATCAGATAAGAAGCAACAGGAAATTCTTGGTCGTTTCCAAGAGAAATTTGCTAACGACGAATCACTTACGTCTAAGAAGGATGGTCTTGTTGCTGGGTATGAAAAGGGCGGCGAAGCAAAGAAATTGCTTGATGCCTATCGTGGTAAGTATGGTGGATATCGTAAAGGTGCTACCGCAGCTGAAATTACAGATTTGGCCCGAGGTAAATAATCATGGATTTGGAAAGCATTGCCCGTATAGTAGGGACAGCAGCTGCACGGAGACAAGGAGCATTACGTAGAACCGCAGAACGTGGTGCCGCAGCACAACTTGCCAATGCTGTACGTATAGGTGGTGAACGTGATGCCGCTCGAGCAGCGCGTGATGTGACACGTAGACGTGGTCTTGCTTTAGGTGCTGGCCGTCGTGCTGAACGTACTGCACGAAAAGCCGCCGAATTAGCTCGCGATTCAGCAATGCGAATTGCAGAAACAAATAAAGGTCGTGCGGCTAAAGTACTTAAACTTGCAGGCAAGCTTAAGGTTGGTAACAAGAAACTACGCCGTGCTGCAATCATTGGTGTTCCATCTGCTCTTGCTGTAGGTGGAGGACTCGGTTTCCTTGGTGGATATGTCAAGGGTAAGAAAGATGCACCGGAAAAGGTCATCCGTCCGCCATACGAAGACATCAAGCGTCCAGGCGTAAACGCACCAAGTTTCCGTGGTGCTGATACTGGTGGCATTATTGCTGGTGGATCTGCACCATCGTCCGCTGTGGGTGGACAGGGTGGTGGAGGGTATCGTGGTGGCCAGTCTTCATTGACTGACACGATGAAACGTAATCAGCGTGCAGTACGTGATGCGAAGTCTTATCTTGGTGAGGCTTTCGACGCTACTGTACAAAAAGGTGTAGCTACGGGTCGCAAACATCTTGCTGCTATGCTTCAACGTGATGGTGTTGACAATGAAACTGGAATGCGACTTATGAAGCGTTTCGATAATGAAATCGGCAACCAGGAATCGCTGAAGGGTTACAAGACAAGTGGAGTAACCGAAGAATTTGATGCCGAGAATCCAAACAAACGTGGCGCTCTCCTTGAAGCTTATCGTGGCAAGTATGCTAAAGGCACAACGCTACAGCAGATGAGGGAGAAGGCTAGTGCCTCAAGGTAACGTACTTAGTGATCTTCTAGGTATCCCTGGGCAAATTGCTCAGGGAGCCTACGAAGATGCACGCGACGATGTAAAAGGTTTTCTTCAAGGTACGAACCCGGGTATGTTTGGTGCTGGTCTTGGTGCCGCACTTACGCAAGGTGGTATTGAGGGTGGTAAGGCATTACTGCGCGGAATAACTGGCGGTAAGTATGCAAAGACTGCCGCCGATATTTTGCCAAAGATGGCTCGATCACGCGGTCTTGTTCAGACAGTTCGAAACGCAGGTAAGGTCGTTGGTGATACCGCTAAATTGGCAGGTAACCAACTTGGTCGCATTGGTCCAGTAGCACAGATAGTCGCAGGTGAAATACTTAATCCACGCCCTGCTGGCTTCAGTCGTGAATATGAACAAATGATGTTCGGTATCATTGAGCCTTTAAGTAAATGGCAAAAGGAATACCAACAACGTGGTCAACAGTGGGACCCAGAATTTGAAAAACTCCACAACATAATGCAGCCAATGAAAAAACTGCGTATTGGTGATGGAGTTGTAGATAGGGATACCTTAAACACGATTTACCAAGCTATTTATAATGATCCATCTATGGATATCAAATCTTTTATGAATGAGGCTTTTATTGAAAAGAAGCCTAACTTCAATGCTGGCAAACTTCAAGATTGGAAGCGTGTATTAAGTAATCCTGATGAACTTGATCAACCAAGGATTACGATGCCGTTACTAAAATCTCAGCGTACCGATGAAGAACGTGGGATGCAGTTAGGTGCAGACCGATACACGGGTATGCCACAAATGGCGCCTTCGTATAGTCAGCTTGACAGCGTACGTGACTTGATGGCTATGTCAGCAGCTAGAGGCAGAGGTAACACTTTGACTCAGCGTATTCCTAATCGATTCGCGCAAACGCCTGGTGGTCTTAACGCAGCACGCAACGCTGTTTACGGTAAAGCTGCTGCATCAACAGGTAAACCTAACTCATTTAAGAGAGTTGTTAGAGCGCTCAAGAAAAACCTTTAAAACTTCATCAGCAGCAGTGTGGTCTTTTGTAACGTCGTATACGAGATACCACACTGCTTTTCGTATGTCATCCATCTTAGACTCTTGGCTTTTCTTGCCGGCTCGCTGAATGTACTTGAGTGACATCGTTAGCCATCGACTAAGGTCCCACGCGTCTGCAACTGTACATGTGTCGATAGATGTTTGCCGATAGTGGTCTGGTGCTGTTTTACTCATCGGTCCAGTATACTTGCAAGTATGTTCGACTCAAAAGGTGTTGACGATCCATTTTTCATCGAGAAAGATGACGGCTTATACAGGAGATCTGGTAGCGGTTACGCAAAGTGTTGCAGCGCTATCATTCGTGATGGTGACGTAAACCGACAATGCAAAAACCCAGCCTTAAAAGGTAAAGAGTATTGCGCGCATCATGGATCAACACATCTTAAGAAATCAGAAAAACCACAGTACCTACAACACTTATTTCAGAAAGAGCGCAGTAGGTTTAAGCGCGTCGGCACAGAACTACTAGCGAAAGTTGATAACTATCGTGACGACCCAGACTTGTTTAGTTTACGTGATGATACTGCTTACGTAACTGCACTAGTTGACGTCAGGGCAGAGGCCGCAGCTGAAGGCGTTGGATTAGAGCAATATAGAAAGATTGAGTCTGCATATCATCTGGCTAAATCAAAGCTTGGTTCTCCTGACTTCATTGATGCATTCGAACAGATAGGCGATCTTCTGAACGAACGCATGAACGAGTACGATGCTAGTAAAGACGTATTGGATCTAATTGAACGTCGGGCGGAACTTGTCGAAGCAGAGCAACGAATGATGCAGACGAGAGCGTATACAATTGAAGCAGACCAAGCACTTATGCTTGTTATGCAGATCGTAGAGCTTATGAAGCAGACGATACGAGATCAGGAGACACTCATTGCAATACGTAGTGGCGTCGGTAAGCTCATACGAATGTATACATCTAGCGATGACGATGTACAGGAAGCGGAAGTAGTAGAAACAAATGGCATACCAGAAAGTACCTAAGGAGTTTAAGCAATTTACGCGCAGTGATAAACCGCTATCAGTAGCACTACTGGAAGCGTTAGACGCGCAGATATCTGATGTCATTAAGACTGGTGATTACGACAGTGGGCGAGCATTCGCAATAGATGGATCTAAATTGGATTACAACACATGGTTGAGAACATATGCACCGCATGCTATGTCGTCGTCACTTGGTGAGCATCACAAGCGCGCGTGGGAATGGGCTGAGTCAATAGAGCCTGGGGTCGCTCCGCCAGCATTGATCGAGTGCTGGTTTCGTGGTGGTGGTAAGTCCACCACCATGGAGCATATTGCTGCTCGCATCGCAGTAAAAGGCACCAGACGATTTCTCTTGTACGTCTGTTCTACACAGGAGGCTGCCGACCGTCACGTATCGGATATTGGACACACAATGGAGCGTTGTGGGATTGAAAGGGCGCTTAATAAATATGGTTTTTCAAAGGGATGGAACGCTTCGAAACTTCGGACCGCTAACGGATTTAACGTGTTGGCGTTTGGGTTGGATACTGGCGCTCGCGGTGTCAAGCTCGATCACCTGCGTCCTGATTTCATCATTCTTGACGACATTGATGAACTTGATGACTCTGTTAATCGTGTCGATAAGAAGATTGCTACGATAACTCAGACTATCTTGCCAGCTAAAAGTACGGACTGCGCAATCGTATTTGTGCAGAACAAAATCCATGCCAATAGTGTTATGGCACAGGTGTTGTCTGGTGAACTAGACATGCTTCAATATCGCGTGCAGTCACCTATTGTGCCTGCGATCAAAGGACTTACCTACGAACCTTTCGAGCGCGAGGATGGTCGAACCGGATACCGGATTACTGGTGGCACAAATACTTGGTCTCACAAAAGTATTGAAGTGTGCCAAAGAGAGATCGACGACTATGGCATCATCTCATTCCTACGTGAGTGTCAACATGAAGTCGGCGTCGGTGGTCGGTTCTTCCCTGAGTTCCAAGAGTACGATACGACTGGGAAACCGTGGCATGTAATCGATCATGTTCAAGTGCAACCATGGTGGCGTGTTTGGGCATCACATGACTTTGGTACTGGGGCGCCGGCAGCAACGCTATTGTACGCGTCGGATGAGAATGAAGACATTTACGTAATCGGTGAGATATACGAAGCCGGCCGTGTCAGTTCTAAACAAGCAGAAGATACGCTTCAGTTACTGAAAGAACGCGGGTATGCAGCCCCTGTCAATAAAGACAAACCCGATGGGCCTTGGCTGACAAAACTCGAGGCTATTGCTTTTGACTGGGCAAACACATTCCCTCCGAAGAATCACGAACAACGTATCGGTGAATATCCTGTTGAGGTTTGGTGGCGACGTGGACTTCCAGCTGTTGCTGCGGTTAAAGATCGTAAAGCTGGTTGGCGGCGACTTAAGGAATGGTTAGCATCCGTGCGCGTCAAGGATGGCCAGCATCAACCCAGGTTTAGAATTGTACGTAGAGCATGCCCTAATTTGATACGTGAATTAACTGCTGCTATGGCGGACCCGAAAGATCCAGAAGACCTCGACAGTGGTACCAAATCTGACCACGCACTAGACTCATGTCGTTACGGTGTTATGTGGCGTGAATACCCAGTGACATGTCCGGAGACTCAGGGAAAGACTCCGTGGAAGCCAGTGTGGATGCAAGACAATAACGAGGACCAGTACATATGACGCTGTTTGATATCATCCAAAGTATATTGATGTTAATTACGGCTATTTTTACTGGACTTACTTGGCGTGAGTTGAATACAATTCGTAAGCGCCAAGAAGTTCATGTTGAATACCAGCGCACTAAGGATCACTACATCTGATGGAACCAAAGCAGCCAAAGATACCCAACAGTCTGTTCCCACAGATGTTGGCTAATATCACAGCTAAGTTACGCAAGCCGCCACAGATGGCTGCCCTGCAACGCCCAGAGGCGACAGGTATGCGTGGTAGCTTTGAAGTAAAGTCTACGGATGTAGAAGATGAAGACATCCTTGGTATCGACATCGAGCCAAACCAATGGTCAGTTGATCCAAAGGAACAACCCGAAGAAGCCAAGAAAGTCACCGGGTACGTACGTAATCAGTTTGATGAAGCGTATCGCGCGCGCCAGGAGATGGAAATCGAATGGGCGCAGGCTTTGGCATTCTTCGAAGGCCGTCAGTGGTTTCGCATCAACAGTCAAACACGTAACCTGGTTACACTTCAGAGCGACAGAGATCCACCTCATCGTTACATGACGGTCAATAAGATTCGGCCATTGATTGACGGTGTAGTAGGAAAACTGACACAGGTCGCGCCAGACTGTCGCGCTGTTCCATTGTCTTACAATCCTAAGGATCAACAAGCAGCCGATGAAGCAAACTTTATCGCAGGCCATTACACACGTAAGTTCTCACGCGAAACCCAGACAAAAGAGCGCGTCCGTTGGGCGTGTATCACTGGTACCAGCTTTGTCAAGGTCAGTTGGAATGCTAAGTCGCCGGTTGTAATTCCAATGCGAGACTTGGACAGCGGTGAGATTACCGGTTACAAAGAACTACCGCTTGGTGATGTGGATGAAGAAATCGTCCCATGTTTCAATGTATTTCTTGATCCAAAAGCCCAACGTGACGAGGATGTTCGTTACATAATTCATGCATCAATCAAACCGCTTTCGTGGTTCGTTGACAACTACGGTGATGCTGGTAAGCTTGTCGAGCCTGACGCAGTCACTGGTCAGAACGCTGGTTATGTGGATGCTTACCTTGAAGGCGCTAATGCAAGTGGAACTGGATGGGTACAGCCGTCTACTGCAAGACTTAATAACGTAGACATTAAGAAGGCAAGTGCTATTGTCTACGAATACTGGGAAAAGCCCACTGCGGTTTACCCTAATGGGCGTTACATCGTAAGTACAAACACTGCGTTGTTGTACGCCGGCGATTGGCCATACAACAAGAAGGATAAGTTTCCGTTTATCCCTCTGCGCTGGCAGCCACGATCAGGCACGCCGTATGGTCATAGCCTGGCGTTCGACCTTTGCCCATTGCAGCTTGGATACAACCGTGTTTATAGCCGCATGATCGAACAGTTCGAGCAGAACAAAGACTACATCATGGTAGAGCGCGGAGCTAACATTGGCGCCGATGCCTTCCAACAGTCAAGTGATGACATCGATGATAAGGCTCGTATCTACCGTAAGGTTTACTATAACCGCGGTTCTCAGCCTCCTGTAATCCAACGAGCGCCTGGCATTTCCAATGAGATCTTCCCAATGCTTCAGTCTTTTGAAAAGGACATGATGGACATTGCTGGTCTTCATGATGTTAGTCAGGGTCAGGCCCAGGCCGGAACACCTGCTGAAGCGGTGAAGTTGCTACAGCGTGCAGATAACACTCAGCACAGTTATATTCGAGCTGATATCGAACGCAGTATCGCCACTATCAAAGAGTGGGAGATCGCACTAGTAGAGCAGTTCGCTGTCGCGCCGTTCATCGGTTCTGTGGATGACAACATCAACCCACGCAATGAAATCCAACAGGGGATCATCACGTACGATTCAATCCGTTCTGGTGGTCAGTATCGTGTTGTGTACATTCCTGGTTCTTCGCAACGCGAGTCGGATGACCAGAAACTACAGAAGGTCGTTATGCTTCGGCAGATGGGTCTATTCGGAGATCCAAACGACCCAGAGACAAACGCCATGGTTGTACGTATGCTACAACTGCCGGAAACATCTGACATCCTACAGAATCTCGCATTCCAGGCTCAAAAACAGCAGGCAATGCAGGAGCAGATGATGCAGATGCAACAGGCTCAAATGGCCGCTCAACAGAAATTCAATCCTGAGGCAGAGCAGATGAAGGCTCAATTGCAAATGCAACAGGATCAAGCGAAGGCTCAGCTCGATGTACAGAAGATGCAAGAGCAAGCCAAGATCGACACTAACAACTATGCGGCTAAGGCCATCACTGATGTTAGTAGGGACCTAATCTCCGGTAAAGGAGCAGGGGAAGCGCAGCAACAGGGTACCCGTGTACCAAAACAAAAAAGTTGATGTGCTAAGATAGGAGTAACTGATATATGCCTGAAGAGATGGTGACACGTACCGCTGACTCACCAGCAGCGGCGACGGGCGAGTCAGGAATGATGAACGCGGTTCGGGACTTTATCCAGGAGAACGCCGCTCCCGGAGATAACTCGCAATGGGCGACAAGCGAGCATGATGGTCAGGCTGCGAGTCAAGATTACGATGGTGGCTACGAGGATAACAACTACGACGACATCCTTGATGAAGTCTTAGGTATTAATCGCACCGTAACACCACAAGAACCCGATGAGCAGCCGGGCGCTGTACCCTACGAAAGGTTTCGTGAGGTAAATGAGAAGGCACGGCAGCTTCAAGATGTTGAGTCAAAGCTTAGCAAGTGGAGTTCAGTTATTGAACAGCTTGAAAGCCAGGGGTACGGAGACGCTGAGGCAGTGCTTGCCGCGCAAGCGGAACAGGCAGCAAAAGCCGAGGAAGCACAGCTCCGGCAGTATTACCAAGGCCTCGTTGACCAACAAGGGTTAGATCCAAATGTTGCGCAGATGCAAATGGAAGCTCAGCTTTCCAAGATGCAGTATGAACGACAGATGGAAGAAGTCAACAACTACATGATGATGCAACAGAGAGATGTTGCATTGGAACAGTTCCCGTTGGCTGCGCGCGCACCTGCGCTTGTTGACAACCTCATTGCTGCTGGATATGACCCATATCAAGCAGTAGAGGCAGTACATGAACAGGTTCGCACAATCGTTTCTTCACTCGTACCTGAGGTTGCTGCAAAAGTAAGTCAGGGCCGTCGCGCTCCACAACCTATTGGCCAAAGCGGTTCGCCTCGTATGGCTCCCGTAAATAATGGTCAACAGAGACGTGCTGGATGGTCTGATCTTCTTGGTATCAACCGAGGACGAAATTCGTTATAAGAGGATTAAGAAATGCCAGACGCAAATGCATTGACACTTGCCGATCAAGCGATTATCTCGAATGACCCATTGGTAAAAGAGATCACAAAATCTCTGCACCAGACATGGAATGCATTGAAAGACATCCCGCTTGTCACCAACCCTTCTCTCCGCCAGGTTGGCACACGTATGATCAACCAGGCTAACGCTTTTCCAACCATTAACTGGGCTACGGTAAACGAAGAACCTGTTGTTAGTAAGGGTAAGCCAAAGCAGTACGAAGAAAGCATGTACCTGATTCGTAACAAGATTCAGGTTGACCATGTGCTGCTTGATCAGCCAAACAACATCGTTGATCCTGTTCAGATGCAGATCAACTATTTTATGGAAGCTCTCGCTTATGATTTCAACCAGAAATTCATAGACAATGACCCAACGTCCACTGCCGCTGGCAACGACGTTGACTGCTTCCCTGGTCTTCGTTACCGCCTTACCAACCCAGAGCAGTTTGACATCCCCGGCGAAATGTCTATCAACGGTAACGGTGCCTCTGGCGCTGACTTGACGACGACAGCTGGTACAAACCGCTTTATGGAGCGTCTCCAGGCTCTTCTCGACAACATGAACGCACCTGATGGTGATGGTGTTGTAATCTACGTCTCAGAAGCTCTGAAGCGTGCTATCGAATTCGGTATCCGTACCATGGGTATCGGTGCTGGATTTGATGTCACTAAGGACTCCTTTGACCGACCTGTTGAGATGTACAAGGGTGCTAAGATTCGCTCCGTTGGACGTCGTTCCGACGGTGTAACTCATATCCTTGGATCTGAGACCGCGGCAGGTGTACCGGGTGCAGGTGGATTCCAGTCTTTGTTCGCAGTCCGCTACGGTGATGGCTACTGCACAGGTTGGCAGCCAGGTCCGTTTAAACCGACATACCTTGGTTTGTCGAAAGAAAACGGTGTCCTGCACAATATCGTCTTCGATTGGGGCGTTGGTTTGTGGGTACCACATACTCGCGCAATCGGTCGTGTATTCAACATCAAGATTGCTTAAGGAGTAAATTATGGCAAGAGATGGATTACTTGTATTTCCTGCATTTACTGGAGGAGCTACCGCAACAGGTGGTACGAAGCAAACGTCAAACACACTGACTATTGACCCATTTATTCAGGGACATCGTCGTGAGTTGGTTGTTCGTTTCACCGTGAATGCAACAGCTACAGTCGGCACTCCTACTGGTATTGCATGGATCTTTAGTGTAGAAGCATCTGATGATGGAACTAACTTCTTCACTGTTAGCTCTACGCCAGGCCAGGTGCTAGGAGCCGCAACAACTGGTACGTTTGCACAGCTTCCAGATGGACTAAAAATGACAGTTGCATCCGGTGTTGCTGATGGCGGCGTTACGGCATTCCTTCCTGTAGTCGTACCTCAGTCTTTTGTTGATGCAAGCAATAACGTCCAGGACAACTACAACCGTTTGCGTGTAACCGCTACACCAATCTTCAATGGTGGAACAACTCCAAACGTTACCTATACATCTACCGCGGCTATCGTCTCCGGTAAGGATGGGGCCTACTCGTAATGACTAGGGGAGAGATCAAACGGCGGTTCCGACTACTTGGTCGGCACTACTTTGGTTCGGATCCGGACCAAGATCCGTTTGGTCTCGACCTGCTCATTATTGAGACGACCAATCAGATCGCTCGAGCTACCGACTGCTATTTTGGCCGTCGGTATCTCGATCTGGTGGCAAATACTAAAGAGTATTGTGCGCCAGACCTATACAAAATTCGTAACATACAGGCCAAAAACAACCTTGGCGAATATCGACGCATGCGATTGTTTGATGCGTTTGATCAAAAGGTTGACCAATTTAGAAGCGACCCAACCGCTTCGTATCCTGAGTACGCAGTTATCTATGGAATGAATCGCATAGGTGTCTATCCGATTCCTACGGCTGCTGTAACTCAAGGATTACTAGTAGAGGGATATGCCGTGCCTGGCGATTACTGGGTTTACTCAACTGCCGGCGTCGCACAGAATCCTACAGACAATGATGAATGCCCGTTGCCTGATGTAGCGCACGACTGTGTCGTATACGGGATGTTGGCCAATAAAGCTGCCATGATTGGTAATGAAGGCGGCTTCACTATCTACAACGCACAATATAATGAGCGGCTTGGTCTTGTAGAGTCATACGCCGCCACGTACGCGCGAAGGACACCATAATGGCGCAAACCATTCAGACTATCCGTAAGGAGGTCTATAAGCTCCTAAATGAGGCCACGAACAGTACTGTTGGCGCTTTATCTACGGGACTTGGCACAGTAGCATCCGGTGATGATAGTGATTCGAATATTAACAAGTTCATCATGGAGGGTGTAGCAGAACTTTGCCGATCGTGCGTCGCTATCCCCGCTAGTGGAACAATTGCATATGGTGCCAATATTCGCACAAAACAACTATCTGATTTAAGTATTACTCTTCCTGCAAGTGGTCAATTATGGTTTCCGTCCGATGTATATCTTGCTGGTACGAGGTTGACTCATGCTAGTGAGTCCAGTATTCGCGCGCATGATCTAGGTTACGCCGCCAATATTACAGCGACAACAACTTCCGTTACGCATTGGTATCGACATGACAACTACGCAATCAGTTTGTATCCCTATTGCAGCGCATCATTAACTATAACTGTCTACGGATATGGAATGCCGGACACTGCGCTTAGTGGGATAGCTGGAACAGATAACTTAAAGTCATTCTCATTTCTACCAGACGACATCTTGCGACAAGCACTCGCTGCCTATGCCGCCAATCGGATAGTGATGAAGAATGTTGATGATCCAACCATAGCTGAACGTAGCTTTCTTAATGCTATGTACAATAATATTCGCATGACGTTGTATGCTCAGCTTGACTCTGGACTAAGAACGCCAGGTGGACCTTTTGCGATACCTCCGGTGATGCCGAAATGAATGTAGCTTGGGGTCGTATGATTCTAATCGGGCTTGGTGCATTTGTTGCATCAGCTGCACCAGAATTCGACGCCGCCTGGAAAGCACAACACATTGCTGATACAGCATCTTTTGGCACGGTGACTCGCGCTCTATTAATTTCTGGCATTGAAGGCCTTCGTGCTGGTATACCCGCAATGACAACTGCGTTGATTGCCTTCTTTATGCGACAAGATAGCAGCCTTCCAGTGTTTTCAATAAACGTACCGGAGGTGAGAAAAGTCAGTGAAACGACGAGGGACATCGATGGATAAAGAGCAACTTATTGCAGGTGCAGTTGGAGCTGTTGCTGGTACAGACTGGTGGGATAAAACCAAAGTCAGAAACTTTTGGCATGGTCTATCTGGTGTTATTGCTGGCACCTTCTCAGCAGTTTATTTAACTCCAATTATTGCTAAGCAAGTAGGCTGGAATACGCCAGATCAAGTTGTAGGAGTTGCATTTGCAGTTGGAATTTTAGGTCTTAGATCTGTTCAATTAGTAAATGCCATAGCTGAAAAGTTAATTAAAAAGATTGAAGTGTAATGACGTATCAAGATTCTGCACATATATATCGAGCTGATCAAATGCCGGATGGTAGGTTAATTATCTGGTGGAATGAATCTGAGTCATTGGTGTTTGAGAACGACCAAGCTTTTTTAGATTATTGCACCGACTTAACGCCACAAATAAAACTATTACTGAGAACGCTTTTGTTGCTGGACTATTCAGAACAAAGAGTTGATGGTAAAACCGCGTCTCTATCAATCAGCGACCCAGACAATATTTGGGTGGTCGCATCGTGATTATCAACACAGTCAGCAGATATGGCACTGGCTTTGTTCCAGCCTTCGGTTATTCTCAATGGACATTCACTGCTGCTAGTCAATACATAGTCAACGTGTTTACAGCAGAAGAAGATATGACTATTACACAACTAGGTATGTGCGTATCTAGTTCGTCTGGCACTCCACCCGTCCGGATTGCTATGTGGCAATATGTCAAAGGACAGTCATTGCCAGCAAACCCTCTGACCACTAAAACTTACACTGATCCGAATCCAGTCAGTATTACACCAGGCATCAGTACGCCGACATTTATATGGTGGAATCTTACTACACCACAAAATATTACTAGGGGTAATACAGTTGCCATAGGTCTTGAAACGTATGGGACGTGGAGTGGTGGACTTAGCTTGGTGTCAACGCAGGATCAAAATAAACGTGACTACACGCTGATGTCTGCACAGCCATTTGCAAGAACGTGGACTCAAGACATAGGACCCTTTAGATTCGGAGTTGCCTCATCAACAAAAACATATGGGTATCCTGTGCAAAGTCAAAGTATTGTCAATATTGGTTCATTTAGTACTAACACGTTGGCTGGAGTAGCGTTTACGGTTCCTACCTCAATGGGTGGTACTTGTACATTGCAAGGGATACTTGCACCTATAGGCGCAAACCCAAACTTTGTAACAGCTTCTTTGAGGTTATATAACGCAACCTCATACCCACCAACTTTAATAACTAGTAGAGTTATAGGAGATGGGGCTGCTCCCTCATTTGTAAATGCTACTTATACAACTAATGGTCATACGTATTTCCCATTTACCACGCCACAGCTTTTAACTACAGGCGTAAAATATGTTGTTGGAATACAGAATAGTGGGGATGCCTTTAACATCCCTAAACTTACATTCAATCGTGCGCAGGATGCAAACTGCCTATCCGACATTCCGACGTTTGGAGTAGAGGCAGATATTACTGCAAATACGTGGACGGAGTCCGGGACTTTCAGGTATGTGATGAACCTGGATATCGATGGTTTTAGTCCAGCGACTGGACCAACACCTCCAAGCACATTAACGGCAGCCCCTCGGTATACAATAAACGCAGGTATTAACTAATGCAGAAGTTCAAGCAAAATGAAACAACGGCAACGTATAGACGTATCTATATGTTCTTGGCTTCTCCTACTGATGGGTATACACCTGTAACTTCTCTCTCAGGAGCAACAGTCAATTTATTTCGTAATGGCGTTGCATTTGGCTCACAGCCTTTGACTCCAGCAACTTTAACCCACATTAGTGTTGGTCATTGGTATTACGAAATCCCTCAAACATACCTTAGTGACCTTGGAATACTTACGGTTACGGTCAGTGATACTAATATCCGTCCTGTAGTGTTGATGGCTGAAGTCTTAAACTATGACTGGATGCAACCTAGCGGTGCTACTGCTGCACAGGTTTGGAGTCACTCTGACAGGCAGTTGACTGCTTCTTTGGATCCTACAGCATCGCAAATTTGGGCAGCAACCACACGTACACTTACTGGTCCAGTTACAGTATCTGGAAACGTAACGGTAGGTGGTTTTACAGCAGGATCAATTACTAATGCCGCATTTGGAACAGGTGCTATTACTGCTACTACAATTGCTAATAATGCTATCACTATGAGATTAGGCAATGACGCCACGGCTAGTAACGCCAGGTTTATAACATTTGACACATTTGGTGGTTACCCGTTGTTGTCTTCTAATACGAATTTCAAAATACAAGTCACTGGGTCTAATCATGCGGCAGCCGATATTCACCAATTTCAGCCAGACGTGTTGACAGCAGCTGCTACGGACTCATCCTTTGTTACTGAAATCCAAACTGGCCTGTCAGCACCAACCGCAGTTCAGGTTGCAGATGCCGTATTAAATCGTAACTTAGACAGTACTGGTAATGGTACAGATACGCTAAACGAACGCACAGTTCGATCAGCATTACGTGCAATGCGTAATAAGGTATCTGTAGCGTCTGGCGTGATGACTGTCACCAAAGAAGACGATGCTACAACAGCATGGACTGCCTCGCTATCGAACACGGCTAACGTAACGGTGGATCCAACCTGATGACTACTGTACTTAAAAACGTAGAGTACATTCGCGTGACACAACCCGTGCCTAACTGGATTATAAAAGCAGACGTGTATGACACAGAAGGCAACAAAGTTGCTGACTTTGGGCCAGATGGCACTGATATCAATAGTTGGTGGAACAGTCAATCTGAAGACTTCCAGCTTGACATTCTTGGTATGTTCATTACGTACATCAAGGATGAAGTAACTCCGTAATGGCTACGTACTACGTAAGGACTCCGGCAAACGGAGGAAGCGATGCAGCTGCTGGGACTAGTACTACCACTGCCTGGGCTACGTTTACTAAAGCGTTTTCAGCATCTGGATTTACAAGTGGTGACACGGTGTACGTTGAACCTGGTGTATATCGCGAAACAGTAACAGCACTAAACACATCTCCGACTACACGCGCTTTTGTCATTGGCGATTACAACGGTGCTATATTTGGTACGGCTGGTGAAGTTAGATTGTCTGGTTTTCTCACCACTGATGACGCGTCAGGTACTGGTACAACCCTGTTGAACCTAAATGGGAGAGACAATATAACCATTCGTGGAATTAGAATGGAAAGTGTTTCCAGGTGTATTGATGTGCCTAACGGGTCAATCAATATAGACATTGAAGATTGCGTTCTTATAAATCAAAATCAAGGCACAATAGCAATGTCATCTGGCGCAAGTGTTGCGTTGGGATGCAATATTAGACGATGCATAATAAGTGGTTTGTCGGATGCAATATTGATTGTGCCAAACTTAGGTGGCGGTTCTGATTGGAACTTAAACCTTAATATTGAAAACTGTGTAATAACGTCTACATTAAATCGTGGAATATTTTTTTCGTCTGCAAATAGTGGTCGTGTCGCGTCTGCTGTTACAGTGAAAAACTGTACTATACGCTCGGCAACAGGTATTCAAGTGGCAGCTAACGCTTACGGAACTGGCCCAGCAGGAGTTGTAGTAACAAACACTTTGTTCTATCAATGTCAGACTGGTATAGCGGCTGGAACATCTGGGCAGGTATCTGAAAACTTTAATAGGTTTACAATGTGTTCTACACCTACTTCTAACATAGCAACCAATGGAGCTAACACGAATCTAGTTGGCAACCTAAGTATAGATATGGGTAGATCATTTCTTTTTGATATTGATCCTCGTACGCCTTGGTATATGCCATACGTTACTAACATCATAAACGGTGATGGTACTGCTACAGGTATGCCAACCGATGACGTGCATGGGACTACTCGTCCATCCCCACCAGCCATTGGTGCATCTGAACAGACTACACTATACACATCTGGTGGACTAGCAGCTAATCCGTTAGCGGGGTACGTGCGATGAGTAAATATATTGGTGACTTCAGTAAGAATGACACAATTACTTTTATGTTTACGACATATAGACCATCAACTGGTGCGCCGTTTCTTTTAGCAGGAACGCCCGTTGTGTCTGTATATAAGGACAATAACCTTACACAAGACACTGCGGGTGTTACATTGACTACGAACTACGATGGCGTTACAGGACTTAACTTTGTTTCTATAGCCACCACTGGTGCATTTTACGTTGACGGTTCATCGTACGAATGCGTTATTACAACTGGAACAGTTGATTCTGTTAGCGTTGTAGGGTCATGTGTTGGACGTTTTACAATGCGTGATCAAGCCTATTTATATCCAACCACAGCTGGTCGTACACTAGACGCGAGTGCAACTGGACAAGTCATTGTTGCGACTAACAACGACAAGACTGGCTACTCACTGTCTGGTACACAGACGTTTAACGTCACAGGCAATATTACTGGTAATGTTACTGGTTCCGTAGGATCGATAGCAACTGGTGGAATTACTGCGGCTTCAATTGCTACTGATGCGTTTACAGCCGCAGAATTTGCAACATCAGCAATAGACAAAATTGCAGATGGATTACTAACTCGCAGTTTGGCTTCAGCCGGTGCAGTTAACAATATTGCAATCACGTCTATTGTGGCTAACGTATTTCAAGCATCTAACACATTAGTGGTCGATGACAGAGTTACATTCGTAGGCACTGCTCCAAATAACTTTGTAATAGGAACTGTTTATTGGGTTGTATCGACTAACCTTTCATCTACCACATTCCAACTTGCTCTTACGCAAGGTGGATTAGCAAATGGTACTTCGTCAACTGGTGCATTTACTGCCACTAAAGTAACTGGACGTGACGTGCTTTCAGCCATGAGAGCTATTCGTAACAAATCAGTCATTGCGTCGGGGACATTGACTGTTTATCAGGAAGATGACACAGCGGCTGCTTGGACTGCTACTGTCGGTTCTGATCCATCGGCTAACCCTATAATAAGTATAGATCCTACATAGGAGGAATTATGTCAGCATTCTCAAACTACTTGGAAGACCAGATTATTGGATGGGCGTTTTCAGGCGCCACGTTTGCTACACTGCCTACTACAGGAACTGTATGGGTATCACTGCATACCGCAGACCCAGCAGATACAGGTGCAAATGAAGTCACTGGTGGTAACTACGCTCGTATTCCTGTTACGTCAGCAGGTTGGACTAAAACTACTGGTGGCACAGCAAGTGCAACCAATACTAACGAAATTGTTTTTCCTGCGTCAGGTACTGTCACATGGAGTGCTTCGTCTCCCGGAGTTACACACGTTGGTATATGGAATGCTGTAAGTGCTGGTAACTTTTTATTCGGTGGAGCATTAACGACTCCGAGAGTTGTTGCATCTGGTGACGTATTTAAATTTTTAGCAAGCAACCTAACTATTAGTGTGACCTAATGGCTGACGGTTATATTTCCTGGTGGGGTAAATGGGCCTTTGGTAAAGGTAGTACCGCCGGGGTCATATCAGCCAGTGCGTCACTTGTTGCACTGGCTGCTGTTACGTCAGCAGGTCTAGTAGAAAAACGAGCAACATCTAATCCTTCTGGTGTTGCAACAGTAGTATCAGCCGGTCAAGTAGATAAGTTAGGCGCATCATCACTTACTGGTGTTGCCACCATTACATCGTCCGCTATCGTTGAAAAACGAGGCAGCAGTTCACTAAGTGGTATTGCTTCCATCACTAGTGCAGGTGTTGTTGAAAAACTAGCAACATCGTCACTATCTGGTATTGCAACCGTTACAGCCAATGGATCCATTGTTGGAGTTGTCAATGCGACAGCAAGTATCAATGGTGTTGCAACAGTTGCCAGCGCGGGTATTGTTGAGAAACTAGGAAGCAGTTCTCTTACAGGCATTGGATCAATAACATCGACAGGTGTTGTTGAAAAACTAGGGAGTAGTTCACTTACCGGTATCGCAACCGTTGCTAGTGCGGGTGTTGTTGAGAAACTCGGAACCGGTTCACTAAGTGGTGTTGCTTCAATAACATCCGCTGGTCTAGTTGAAAAACGAGCCACGTCATCAATATCAGGCGTTGCAACAGTCAATGCAGATGCAATAATCTCCGGCATTGTAACGGCTACAGCCAATGTATCTGGTGTTGCATCGATAACATCCGTAGGCGTTGTTGAAAAACGAGCCACGGCTAGTATTAGTGGTATAGCAACAGTTACAGCAAATGCCGTCATTGGTGGTGTTGTAAACGGTGCAGCGAATGTTACTGGCGTTGCTTCCATATCGGCGGATGGTGTCACTGAAAAACGTGGTTCATCAAGCCTTGTAGGCACAGCATCCGTTACTGGTACGTTTACAAAAGAAGTACAAGTAAGCTCATCAATTACAGGTGTTGGATCTATAGTTGTCGTGGGTACTTGTGAGAAACAAGTCACCTCAAGCATAACCGGCGTAGCGTCTATTACTAGTACTGGGCAATGTGTTTTGTCTAGTGCGTCAAGCATTACTGGTATTGCCACTATCAATGCCAATGCAACGTCCGGAGGCATAGAACTTTGCACTTGTCCTCCTTGGCAGATCATTGATGAGACTATATGTGGTTGGATACAAAATGGATATGGCGTAAGCCAACAAGCGTACCCATTCCCGTTTACTATTCCTGTATATCGAATATATGACCTGGCTATACCGTTTGATGCTAATACCTGTAATTGGACAGTCAACACATGTGTTGTACCGACATACAATGTTGAACAGACTATCGTCAATGCTTTCTCTAAACTTGGCACACTATCATCTGCATTCAAGCAACCACAGACATTAGCATACTTGTTTACAAGTAATGGAACACTCGTCGATAACTGGCTACCGGACGGTAATTTAACTAGAGGTCTTTATGTATTACCTTATACGCTGCCAGTGTTTAGATTACACATACTTGGTAATAATCAACCAGTAAACGTATATACGGTAGCAAATAACGTTTCATGTAACTACACCAACAATCAGCTGCCATTGCCCGTGTACAAACAGGAACCACCTAGTGCAATACAATGGAACCGAGGACCTTGTGACTAATGGCAGATACAACACGTAACGCACAAGCTGTGCGTCAAACATATACGTTTGGCGATCGTCAGTTTATTGGCATCGATACTAACACGACGCCAAATAGGTTGCAGGATGGTTATGTACAGGTAGCAGACAACCTATGGAACGATGGTGGTGCTTTGACGACCAGGCCTGGTATGCACGCGCAATTGACTAGCCCAAGTGATCCTATTCACAACATGCTGCAATACAGACAGTCGTCCAATGTAGCATCAAAAATACTGGTTATTAGCGGTGACCCTACTGTTCCAACTACATCGATCAGTGAGTGGTCTGATGGGGCTACAGCTTTGACACCATTGACTGTAGTTAACGGATACCCACAAGACTCACGAATGGTCCAGCACGGTAAGTACATATACGGAATTCCTGGTGCTAGTGGTGGGACTATATGGAAGTACAACGGCACCAATGTTACACAAGTGTTCATGCCTAAGGCACCTATGATCAATGGTAAAGATCATATACAGCCTGTTGCCAACGTAAAGACATATGAGGCTAAAGGAATAACAGGCGCATCTGACATCGATAACGATTCAGCTGCGACAACCTTTGGCATGGCTTTCAGTTCGTTAGCTGCTTCATACGAGATGATTACGGCTACCGCTACGTCGGAAGGTTACACGTTTGAATCCGACACCGATAATGCTGTGCCTAATGCTACAGTTTGGCAGAATAGTGGAGCCGGCCTGGCTACCGTAAAACAGTACACACTTATTGATGCGGCATTGAGTGGGGCAGAAAAGATATCTAACTACGCCTCCCAGACTGGTAATAAGGCATTACTGCTTGACGCTGGCGGCGACTGGATTCAAAAGACAATGACAGCGCCGACGTATACGTACGACGGCACTACGTATAAGATTGGAATGTACAGCTTGCGTTGCTTGATGTACAACAACGACTCACTGGATAGTCGTCGTAACCATGGCGTATTTGTAACAGTCACAGGATTAGATTCTGGTGGTAACCCTATTGTCGGATGTGTGTTTACACAAATTGTCCAGCCTACTGTTGCACAGAGCGTCACCGACTGGAAAGAGATCAGTCTATTCATAGACTTCCGTGCATTCCGTGGGACGTTGACTCAAATACGTATTAAGCTTCAGACCGCTAATGCAGCACAATCTACGACTGGAGATAGTCGTGGAATCCTAGTAGACAATATTGCATTGCATCCAATTCTCAGTAATTTAGCGCCTAACTCAGAAGTAACTAACGCATCTGGGTTAGTACAAATTCGCACCCGCCAGCAGACTACATCGCTGGCTCCTCTACGAGCAGGTTACGTCAAAGGTGTTGCTGTTCGTATAAGTAACCTGGCTGTTACGGATCTAAGTAATCGCGACACCGTCAGCCTGCAAGTGGAGTTTCCAGAAGCATATAGAGCAAACCCGCCTTACATGTCACTAGGCATCAAGAATACCGGATCTAGTACGATCAACTGGACAGGGTACGGCATTTACGATCCTAAGTATGGATACATGTCTTGGAATATCTTTGGTATATCCCAGGCCAACCGAAACAACGTTGCATCTGTTTACGTCAGACTTGAGCAAGACTTTGATACAACGCATGACACAGTCTTGATGTCCATAGGACAACTTACAACTGATGGTGGATTGACGCCTGACGTGACGTACGAATACGTATTCACTCGATGGAAGACTGAGGGTGGCGTAGAACGCCCACCGTACTACATTGAAAACGAAGTTTACGCTCAGGGTGTTGAATCACTTCCAAGTCTGCCAAGTAAGAGTGTCACGACTACCGCAGCTATGAGTATGGCTGAGTTAATACTGAATCCAGCAGACAGTAACAACAATAACCTTGATCTGAGATATGACACCACTGAAATTGTTGCAGCTACCCCTGTTGGTCAGGACTTTACAAACACTGTTCCAGCACTTGACCAGAAACGTGTAGTCTCCTCTGCAACTGGTTCTGTGGTCTACGTTGACACTACTGGGACTACGCGTACCGTTGCTGTGACTGCCTATGTACCAACAACACTTACATTCCCGATAAAGTCTGTAACCAGTGCGCCGTTTCCTATATGGGTCCAGCATACTTGCGCCTATTCTGGTCTTGAGTACAGCTGGATATGTATCTATCGTAGAGGCCAGGGTGTATTTCCGGATGGACGCCTGCGGCTTATTGCAGTAATACCATCTGATGCAGTCTCGGCTACTATTGGTAAAAACTGGCGTGCCGAATACACGTCGGTTACTGCAGGGTCTGCCTTTAAACGTATCAAGTTTATAGATCGAGTCCCGGATGCTGACATCCTTTATGAGGCTGGCCCTTATGAACCCGGGTACCCATTTGAGAGTGGTCGTGACATCGTCCCAATTGGTTGTACTGCAATAACAGAACATTCACGTCGATTGTTCCTAGCCAAGGATAACACCGTGTATGCGACGTGGATGCTTAACGGTATCAATGAGGCGCCTGTATACACGACGTTAGTCCCTGATCAATCCGATCCTAATATCTTTACGAAGGGTACGTCGTTCACTGTCAGTAGTAAGTATGACAACGAAAAGATTACAGCCCTGCTCAGTTATGCAGGTGACGGGATGTTCGTCAACAATACTACAAGCGCAGTCCTTCTAGTACTAAGGGAAAATTCTGTACTACCTGTACTTGGCTTTGATCCAACAAACTTTACTATTCAGTCAATGCTTCGAGAACCATCTGTTGGATGCGTATCACCGCGCGGCACGATAAGTCTATTCGGACGTCTTATGTGGATGTCACCGCAAGGTGTTCTAGAGTTCAATAATGGTGTTCCTGAGAACAAGAGTATTCAATTGCGAAAGCTTCTCAGTATGAACAGTAGTATGAATAGTGCCGACCTCGCCGCGGCGCCTTTCAAGAACATTGCGTTCTTTGCACACGATATGCGATTATTTGTGTTTGCACCGACCACATATGACACACTGAACTCTGCGGCATACGTTTACGATCTTAGAACAGGCGGTTGGACTCGATGGTTAGCTCCGGAGCTTACGTCTACGACCACAGGTTTTACCGCTGCGGCTGCTTTGACCGGCGGTGAAGATACCTCGACAATGTATATAGGCACAGAGTTTGGCCAGATATACAAACTAGTTGGCACTGCTGATCGCATTCTGTATCCGACATCCAATCCTACACCTATTAACTGGACATTGACTACAAGGCAGTACGGGCAGACATACAGCGAGGGTATTGCTTACTATAACCTCAACAGGGTAAGTCAGGTTAATGTCCATTATGAGTCAAAGGCTAAGTCGTTTAAGTACACGCAACCTTCTACTGGCAACGACTTCTTCGCCACGCAAGATCTCCAGGCCGGCGACCTCATACGTTTCACGCGAACGTCAGGCGTCGTAACCACTGGCACTAACTACTACGTGCTTGCCACGGGTTTGACTAAGAATAAGTTTAGGATATCGACAACTGTGGGTGGAGCTGAGGTTGCAAATCCTGGCTTTTCAAATGATGGTGCTTTTGTACATCTGGTTGACCACACAGTGAACTACAACATTCAATCAGTGTCATCTGATGGCATCTTTAGTCCAGCCGCTACACCTAGTTCTTTCACATTTACTGGGGGGCAAAACAAGACAATCGCTTTGCGTGATGTGTATCGCGATGTATTTTCACAATGTGTGCAAATTAGTCTTTCCGGATCCGGCCGCACGCCCGGAGTAATATATGCCACCCATGTGCATTCTTCAGATGCGAGGATTCCAAGAGTATGAGTTCAGTACTAGTAGGTGGTTCATCTGGAGATACGGCAAGCACAACATTGACCGTAGGTGTTGCCCCTGAGAACTACAGCTTTACGTTATCTAGGCAACTGAATGTAACAGCAAGCAAGACTTTGGTTGATTACAACAGCTTAGTTGCGGTTGACGCTACAAGTGGCGCCGTAGTGCTTACGTTACCTTCCGGTAGGGCTGCTGGCGGTAAACTGCTAGTTGTGGTGAAGACAGATACTTCGGCTAACGCCGTGACTTTTACTCCTATTTCTGGAGAAAGTGTCTTTGCGCCAGCAGGTTTCAGTAGTCTCGCAACGAGGTACGCAACAGTAATGTTTATCGGAGTAACTATAGGGACAACCAGTGGTTGGTTGAAGGTGGCGTAATGAGTACAAATGGACCAGATAGCACAGTTGAGCAACAGTTTCCAGACTTAGCCCGACGTATACGTGCAGGACAGGCGGCAATGGGGCAACCTAACGGTCTACTTGGCATGCTCGGTAGTACTGCTAGGCAGATTGGTCCACAGTATCTTTTAAATCAAGCGTTTGGAAATAACTTTGGCGGGACAGGTCAGCTTGGACAATACGCTCTACGCCAAGCATTAGGCGGAGCTGGAATGAAGGCTCTTGGGATGGCTATTCCTGGAGTTAATGCAGTACAGCTTGGCATGGCCGCTTTGCCATTCCTATCCAAAGGAATATCATCTCTAGGTAGGACATTGTTTGGTGGCGGCAATCGTGGACCTAGCCCAGAACAGATAGCGATGGGTGAGGCAAAAGCCAATATAGCAAATATGCGTGGCGCATACGGTGCCGACATCGGCACTGGTCAGTCAATGCTTGACCGTTATAACCCGATGATGGAAGAAACCATCGGGCGTCTACAAGACCTTTCGAATCGTGGCCTTAGTTCTAGTTACGGTACGACGCAGATGGCAGGTGCTGCCGCAGGCACCGAAGCCGCACGCCGCGCTGCCGAATCACGTATGCGTGCGACAGGCGGAATGATTGGTGGCGGACAGGCATTGTCTGGCTATGGTGGTATCAACCAAGCTGCCGTCAGTGGTATGGCGCAAGGTGCTTACGACCTCGCCGGGCGTAACCTTGCGATGCAACCTCAACTCATTGGTCAACTACAAGGTGCGATTGGTAATCAGATCAATCGCGGCGACCGCTATGTAAACACTGGTCGGCAAGGCATGTTCAATGTGGACCAAAACTTGTACAACATGAACTCTGCTGAGCAACGACAGAATCAGGCTATTAGCCAGGCTAACCGTGATCGTGAGGCCATGGCAATGGGTGGCATTGCAAACCTAGCCGGTACGGCAATGGGTATGGAACAAAGCCGCCGTGACATGAACCGTTTCATGGATATGTACGGTGATAAATCGGCCGATGACATTGAACCTATGGGTGACGGGTTTAACCCACCAGTTCCTATAGACCAGATTCTTCCACCGTTTAATATTCCGGCAAGAGGTTACGGTGTAACCGGTGCTGATCCTGGAATGGCTCCTATTCGTACCCATCCAATAGATCTTAATGGCATTGGTTTCGGTCAGGAACCTGGAGTATCTATGCCTCAATTTAGTCGTCGTAGGCCATCACTAGGACAAATGCCATTGGCTGGTGGTTTCCTTCCACCTATTGATGCTAATCGTGGTATTGGTTCTATTGAGCAGATAAGGTTGTAATGACATGGCAGTATCATCAGGACTAGCAAGTGTTTTTAAAGGCATTGGTAGCGGTTACCTAAACGCTATAAATCAAGGTCGTCGCGAGCGCATCTCTACGATGACCAATATGCAACGCATTAAGTCTGATCGCTCCCGCAACGCCATTGAAGCCGCAAAACTTCAGGCTATGCTTAATGAGAATAGGCTTAAGCGTGAAGATGCTGCTGCCGATCGTGATTACAGATACGCAAGCCTTAATCAGAACGCACTGAGTAGCGCGCTTGGTGAAATCAACAAATACCGCAAAGAGTGGGAAGGTCTTGACGAAGACAGTATCAAGACTAACGTTGCGGCTTTGCGTAATTCATTACAGCAAGCTCTAGGGTATGACCCTGAATCAAGACCATATGGTCTAAAGGCGGAGCAGATTGCCGGAATGGTTCCTATGCCTGGTGAGCAGATTGCTGGTCAATACACAATTGGGAACGTACCCGGTGCAGTAGTCGATCAAGGGCAAGGTCGTGGTGCTATCGAGGGTCTCATGCCTCTCGACAAGGCAGCAAAGGAATTCCCTGGCGTCATGGGTATGACATCGGGTGCTGAGTTCAACCCGCAGACCGGACGTTTCGAGACATTTGAGCGTAAAACACTAAACCCAGCACAGCAGGGAATGGTTGGTTTGTATGGCCCACCTAACGTGGATGCTTTGCCACAAGACCAACGTGACCTTGGTGTGGCTGCGTACAACATGCGTGGCGTTCCTGATTCGCGCTTCCGTAAGCCAACTACACAAGTTCCAAAGGATGTTGTTGCGTTCGGTGAGCGAGAAGCACAACAGGGGCAGATTCCTCTGACAGCTACGTACGGCATGCGTGAACAGACGCGTGCAAAGATTGACCAGCAGCGAGCCGCTACTGACCTTTCAAGGCAGCGTGCTGTTGATTTGAAATCGACGCTTACACCAAGACTCGCATTGTTGGAACAGAAGATAGTTGGCCTTAAGTTATCTAACGCGTTCAAACCAGTTGAGATGCAATTGAAGCAAGCAGCTATTGCTGTCCGTAATCTGTCTGCACAAATTGCTGCCAATGCTGAAGCTGGTCGCATGCGTCGTTTTAACGTTGGTCAGGATTTAAAAGAACGTGAGTTCAGCGAGCGTCAGGATATGAACCAGGCATCTATTGTGCAACAAGCACAACAGACTCTTGGTAACTTGCGTTTGACACAAAGTAATAATGCTGGTGCGTATGCGGCTGCAATGAAAGCCGGCAATAAAGAAGAAGCCGCAAGAATACTTAAAGTATCCGAGGACGTTGGCGAGCTTTACAATCAGGTCGATCGATGGGTTAAAGAAACTACTGGAAACCCACAGGTCGCAATGGTCAATGTGGCAAATGCTATAGCATCTGCGGAGAAAGCCAAAGAGCGTCTATCCTGGGATCCGGGTAATCCACAAGCAATAGCTGCGTTAGCCGCCGCAAACAAGATAATTAATACGCCTTACACAAGTATGAACTTTGGTTCATCTGCGCCGCTACCAGTTGCTCAGTTCCTTGGTACTCAGCCAGGATTGAGTCCAGATGCTTTACCTTACATCCAAGACATCATACGTAGTGGTAACTTTGGACAGGGGCGACAACCAGATTCGGCGGGTGCCTTCGGTGGTGGCGGTGGATTCATGCCCGGGTTCACCGGACGTGTTGGACCTGATGTCAAACCAGTGAAGATCACTGGCGGCGGTGGTCAGCCTAAACCGACAAAACCTACAGGTGGACCGAGACCTAAACCTACTAAACCAGTGAAGCCTGTAGGTACACCAAAGTTTAAAGACCTGTAATGCAAGCCATACCTGCAAAGTACTCTACAGTACAATGCAGGTATGAATGAACGTCAACTTAGACAATATCAATCAATTGCTCCGACTATTAAGGCTCTGCGGGATTCCCCGGACTTAACTACTAAAGCAGGTGCGCGAGAGTATATTGCTAACGGTAGTCAATACGATGACGTTTTATTTTCCAAATCATTTACCCGCAATGTAGACAGGCTGTTCAAGGAAGGCTTAGTTTCACGCGAGGACAAAGTTACATTAGCTAAGTTCAAAGCAAGTCGTGCTATTGAACTTGTCAATGACCAAGATAAGCGACAGTACTTTACGCCTGATAACGAGTATCGTCCAGACCTATCACCAGAAGCTATCTATGGACTAAGGCAGTCTGCCAAAGAAGACTTTGGACAACAGATACAGAAGACTCGCGAGGACGAAGAAGCTTATCTTGATAAGTTAAAGTATACGCGCGACGACGTGCAGCGATGGAATGAACAGCCATATACATTCCGGGATTTACAGACGGGCTTCCAGCAACTTCCAGACGCAGGCGTTGGCGTGATCTCTGGTATTTACAAACCCATTCAGGCTTTTGTTGAAGGAAGACAAAGTGGTGACCCAAGTCTGGCCTACCAACAAAGTAACAACCCTCTCATCGCGGCTGGCGAAGCGTTTGGTACACCTTACCAAGAACGCATAGCATCTATGCCAGGAACCATCTTTGGAGGCACACTGGGCTTCCGTGGAGCCGGTGGATTAGCAGCTGCGTTAGCACCTAAGAAATACAAGGGTGCCGCGTACCTTATGGCTGGTTTACTTGGAGCTGCTGGCGGCGGCACGATTGGTACAGACATTAACTCTGCTATCAATGACAAAGCTTTTGGTCTAATGTTAGGGTCAGCTGCTCTTAAAGCAAAGGAAGACTATCGAGGTCAATTAGCAGCAGATTACCCACTGATGTCACAAGCTGGTTCACTTGCCGGAGACCTTACATTCTTTGCGCCTAGCCTAAAAATCCCTGGCGTCGGTATCCGTGAGGCCGCACGTCAGATATCCCGTCGTGGTGTGACCAAAGCACTAAAGAATACACAGGTACAAGCAACTGTCAGCGACATTGGTGACCGCTCCATCGAAGCCGCGCAAGGTATGTTCGAATCGTACCAGCAGAGTGAAGCGGCAAAAGCTAAGGGTGGCTTTGGTTTGTCTCCGCAGGAGATTCTATTCAATGGCGCGATTGGTGCATTGCTTGGTGGCGAAACTCCACTTGGCAAGGCGTCGTTTGAATTTGCGAATAAGATTACAGATCCTGCCTATGCATTGAATAAGCTTACAGAGCTTCGACAGTCCCGTGAATTAGGTAGACCAGCTCGTCCAATAGAGTCAGAAATCACGCCTTACGGTGATGAGGGACTACAGCGCCTGAACCTTGGTGGTCGATATAGCCCTGGTGTGGACGCCGCAGGTAGACCGATACTTGCTGGTGCTGAGTATGCTGTCTTCGATCGTAAGAATCGCAAAGCGACTATCTTTGAAGATATGGCGTTACCTTTGGAAGGCCGTCGCTCACAATACGCAGCAGAACAATTGCAGACGATTACTGCACTGTTCCAACGACAGCCAGTCATTGCCTACAGTGATAGGCGATCTGGTGTAACGCGAAACGTAATTGGTATCTCGAGAGACGCCGGCGTAGTTGTGCGTGATGTAACACCTGATGGCCGCAGTAAGATCATGGTTGTCCCGGTTAGCGCAATCTCTAACAAGAAGATTGCCGAAAAGCTGGTCGATACGATGGCTGCTCAAGGTGTTGCGCCAAACGAAAGACCATCGCAGTTCAATCCGGATAACTTTGATAACGCCGACCGATACGTTTACAAGCAGAATATCTACCTTGAAGAAGGTATGGAACCAATTCCTGGTCGCGTAATCAAAGCAGTTGGTGACCCACGTCAGGGTATGTATATCGTTGGTTTGCCAGACGGCACACACATCCGTGTAAACGAAGGTCAAATCAACATTGAGGATACATCTGGTGCAAAACCAGAAGTCCTTGGAAACATACGTGACGAATACTTCCCAACATATCTTGGTGAACTAGCACCACAAGAGCGTGTCGGTCGCATGCAATGGAAGTTCTATGACCCAGATACGAACACCGCTGACGTAGTAGAACTAACACCAGAACAGAATAGAGCCGTATCACGCGCTCGGTCCGCTAAGAGTTACCTGTTCGATAATGCACGGGCTATTACCGATAAGAAGGCTAGAGACCTGGCGATCGAAGCCGCTCGTTCCGAGATTGCTGCCGACGTCGAAGAGGCTATGGGATTTGAGCCAGCAGATGGCAGGTTCAAGCGTGCCGATGTTGTAGACGTCATGACCGCTGAGTTTGGCCAGCAAACCGCTATCATTACAGAACTAACACCCCGTGGTTACAAAGTCCGCCTAGTTGATCAACCACGTAAAGCTGCCTTTGTTGTTCAAAACAATATGGTTGTCGCAGACCAGTTGGGTAATCCCATTACTCCAGCTGAAGCTGAAACTATGATTGGTGAAGACGTGGACGGTGACGGCCGCGTCGGATCAGTATCTGCGCGTACATCTGCTGAAGTTGGCGAAGGTACAGCAGAAACACCAGAAATGACGCCAGTAGAATCGCGTGCTACTGAAGATGTTGATGTCATTGAACTAACATCTGCAACCAAGGGCCGTGTCAATAGTGCTTTGCGTAATCTGTTGGAAACAGAAGACTTCACTGATATGTTCCCGGAACTCGGCACTGCTGAACCAGAAGCCGAAGTTGAAACACCGATTATTGAGGATACTACTGGCGTAGAAGGTGAAACTGCGGATGAAGACGCTGTTGAAGGTGATCCAGAAATCCTTGGTAGAGATGAACTACCGATGCGTGAGTCAGTTGATACTGACGTCGCAGATACTGAGGCTACGACAGAATTTAGTTCAGCCCGAACATTCAACGTCCGAACCAGATACAAGCACGTATACGGAACAATAGATCGTAACGAAAACGGTACTGTCTCTCTGCAACTGCGCCTGCAAGAATTCAACCCTAAAGGTGAGGTTACTGGAGACTATCGTACGACGTATGCGCTTCGAGGTAATCCGGACGGAAGTTTCAATCTCTATAACTCTATGTCTAGTCCTGACGCAACTGGTACACCAGATGCTGTATACACACCTGCGTCAACACTAGATCGTCGCGAAGCAGTCAATAAAGCAATTCAGTACTCTGTTGCATATGCTACGGGCCAGGCTGTTCGTGACCGAACATTTGTAGTAACAGCTCATCTTGCAGATGCCACCGCAGAGGATGCAGAGAAGGCACGCCGAGCAGCTGAACTTGCCGATAAGGCAGAGGCTCGTAAACGCGAGCGTGAAGAGGCTGAAGCAAAGCGCGAGGCTGAACGTGAGCGTGATCGCCAATTCCGACGTGAGATGCTCGATAAACAATTGGAAGCACGTCGCATCCAAGAAGAAGCCAACCGCGAACTTCGACGACAGCAGATTGAGGTTGACCGATTAAAGGCAGCAAAGACAGCAGAACTGGAAGCAGCTAGACTTGCCATCGAAGAACTAACGAAAAAGTTAGCTGAGGAGCAAGGTCGTGCATCTGAACAACAGGCGCTTCTACGTGAAGAGCTGGCTAAGATTCGTACAGAACTTGGGCAGGCAGCTGCTGCTGCGGCAGCGGCAAGCAGTGAGGAAGCCCGTAGAGTCGCTGACGATCTCCGCAGGGAACTGTTAGACCAGAAGGCACAATACGAGGCGGCTATCGCAAGTCTACAACGCATAATAGAGAATGGGCGTCCACAGACAAGCACTGATCTTACATCGATGCAGGACCTTATCGAGGCTCTGACAAAGGCTATCACTGACGCGAACGAACGATCATCCAACTTGCAGTTGGCGACACAAATTAGTGATGCTGCTTTAGCCGAACTTACAGACAAGTTGAACAAGGCTATGGACGAGGCTAAGCAACGAGAAGAAGCTTACCTGGCTGAAATCCAAGCGGCACGGGCCGAACTTGAAAGACTTAAACGTGAACTTGAGGCTGCGCGTGCTGATGCAGAGGACGCCGGTAGATCCCGTGGAAGGTCGCGCCGCCGTATTCGAGAGCGGCCGAATATAGACGAAGCTCCATCTGACGTGGTTAATAATCGTGTCATTGAGAAGGTACTACTTGACATCGGTGGAGATGTAGTCGAAGCTGACGCAACCCAAGTAGCGAACCGCAGACAGTTACAGACTGTATTGGTTGAACAATTCAATTTCAGTAACGATGGTGCCTATTTCTTTACAGGTATAGTCGATAACTTTGCGAGAGCCTGGGCGATGCGTCAAGTCGAAGGAAGCGGACGTGTAGCGTTAGATACACATGCTGCGTTAATGACATCTGGTCGGCCAGGGGAAGCAGTTGTCGAAGTCAGAGATGATGAAGGCAACCTTCTTGACGAAAAAGTTTATCGGGAAATGTTTAACACGGATCCTGATGTACTCAAAAGTGTTGCTGCTTATATGCGCGTGTTCTACAAAGAACGACTCGCATCGTTTGCTTTTATCAATGATGTCACCAAACTTGATGGTGAAGCAACCGGATTCATATTCAAGCGTGCAAAACAAACTGGTATGTCATCGAATGTCATCGTTGGTTTGGCTGCCCGTGATCAGTTGACTGGTATCCATGAAGTCGTACATGCGCTTATCCGTGGTATGGATTCTGCGTCACGTCGCAAGTTAGTGAACCAGCTAAGCCGTGCAGGTATCAATGAAGTTACTGATATAGATAACTTACCTACACATATTGAAGAACAATTAGTGGCAATGATGGTTGCTGATATCCAAAACGGTATGGCGCCACGACGAGTCGAAGAGGTACTGCAAAGTGATGGGACTAGAGTACGAAAGCAGGTACAACCAGCGCAGGCGCTCAACACGGTTTATCAGGGTACTCGTCGTTACCTGAATAGCGTCATACAAACAATTGCGAGTAAGAGACCAATTCGGCGCGGTCCTGATGGTACTTACACAGTGCGATGGCGTGCGCCATACACTGGTGCAAAGATTTACGCTGGAACTGGCCTATACATCAATCATAACGGAAGTAAGCGATGGGTTACTGCTAAGAAGGCTACGACAGTAGATCAGGCAGAGTTTGATCGCTACCCTGAAAGCCGTACACGCGTTGGTTTTGTAAGCGTTACAGATGGTCGTTCCGTCTTTGAGATTCCGATAAGTAGTGTTATCGAATACGGTGGATTAACCAATGGTATGAACGCTAACTTGATGGATACATTGAGTTCGTTCATCGGTTCTTACTACGACGAAAACATGAAGTGGCTTGAGGCTGTCGAGCCACAGATGTTTGAGGGCTTCACCGAGCCTGGCGATGGTACCGCTGATGAATCGGGTACAGGTGGGCCTGACGATGGTGGAGACGGTGACGGATCCGGAGATGACTTCGGAGACGGTACAGGTGACGACACCGGTGACGAAGACGGCACTGGAGACGATGAAGATGGAACTGGTGACGATGACACCGGTGACGTATGGATGCCTCGCGGTCGAATAGCATACAACACGTACGAGTCGGATAAACCATTAACTAAGCGTGATTACGATTTCCCGATATTCCTAATCAAAGACATCAATATGTCCGATGCTACGATTGAGGCGTATTCTGACCTTGCTAAGTCATTGGGTATCCCACGCGAAAACGTGTTTGTTTTCTCAAACCCTCCAAGACTTAAAGACTTTGGTCTTATCGATCCTAGTCAACAGATATTCTCTATTTCAGGATCAAACACTGCTCCTATTGGTATTGGTGTTGACTTCCGGCGACAGATCATTGAAAAGCATCCGAGCTTTGGTCCTGGTATCAACGTCCATACGTTAGGACGCATTATTCGTAGCCAGGAAACAAAAGATGCATACACCAACTTTGCAACGCAATATGCAGATGTAAATGGTGAGATGTTTGACAGTGTCCTCAAAATGCGCATTGCACAACCATCTGCATCAACCCGTGTTTACGACCCACTGCTAAGTACGGCTAATGTCGAAAACTTGGCGTACATCATGCGAACAAGTATTGATGGACTCGTTCGCGACGTTACACCAGAGATGCTTGAAGGCGTACAACCGATAACAGTTATTCGCCGTATGTATCGCAATGAGGGGTTCTCTGGTCTAGTACAGCTTGCGTCATTCTTACACAATAGCCAATATTTGCGTAACGGAATAAATCATCCTGTTGTTCACAAGTTCCTGTCTAATATGTCATCGGTGGTTAAAACGGATGGAACAGTTAGAGAAACTCTCCTTAATATGATTAAAGATCCAGAGGTGTTTAACTCTGTTCCCGAATATGCTAATGACAATGCATTCAACGTTAGGAGTACAGATGTAACTCGCGATCAACTTGTTGCTCTTTACAACGGATCTTTAACGGACAAACACATAACCGATTTCCTTGAAGGACTTGGAGATAATAAGCGGCGTGTTGAAAAATTTAGAGAACCTATTAAAGATATGCTTCAGACATTCCGCGAGTTGTCTGAATTTGGTGATTACACTTCAGCTCATCAAGCATCTATAGGTTATCTTCGTAATCTTGTTACAGTAGGTGAAGTTGCGTCAGCACTCTCCTTACATACAACTATCGGTAAAATGGCCGTTACTCTCAGCGCGCAACTTGTCCCTAATGGAGACTACAACAAGGTTCACCGTGCATACATGCAACGATTAGTTGCATCTGGTATCGAAGCCAATAAGGCTGTTGCAAACATTTGGACGCTTAACACAAAAGAAGGTCGAGGTAGCGATTTTGCCTATGCACCTAGAGGTATGGAGGGCGACTCATTTACATATCAACGTGTTAAAGGTAGCAGCGACGTACCAAAAGGTACGGTTATCGTAAGTCGTAATGGTGATGCTAAGCTTCGTAAAGAAGACGGAACTATAGTTCCGTTACCAGTCAGTAATACGGTAAAGGCACTATCCGTTAACGCCGGTCTCGTTCTTCGAGATACAAAAATGCCTATTAATAGGTATGTGCTGACAGCAGCTCATTTAATGGAATGGGGAGGTGAAGAAAATGTAAATACCGTAATACCAATGTCCCAATTCATGTTCGACAGTGTTGACACATTCGATGACGCTGCTGCAACCGATACTTTCATTCAGCAGCCAGATATATTGGCGCAGACCAAGCGTGGCATGGTTGATCTAGCAAAGGCTGACCGCATAACGATTGGTAACAATGGCAAGGTAACTGCTGTTCGTGATTACCGTGGCAACTCATCTCACGCATTCCGCTTGATGACCAAGGTCATGGGTATGTCGCCTAATCAAGCTGCTGCTCATTATGCACGTACCGAATCGCCAGAGTTTAAGCAATGGTCTGGTGGTCATCCACTTGTGGAATCGGTAGCCAATGCGGATATCCGGCCTGATGTGACCATAGGAGATGTTCCACCCGCATACCTGAGTAGTATTCGTCGCTATATGGCCGGCCAGGATGCGTTGGCCATTATGGAGGACATGGCGTCATCAGCAGTCGTAACTGACGACGATATGGATTCATTGTCGATTGCACTTGATGACTTCTATCGTGGTGAGAAAACGCCTAAAACAATCAAGCGAATCGTAGATTTTGCAGCAGACGGCAATACTAAAAACGCTTCAGTTCAAATGGCATTAAAGCTTGATATGAAGCAGACAAAGTTTGATGTTGCGCGAACAGTACTGAAAGATGCGACCGCGTACAAGGAAGCGGCTCTGCGTCCACGCACTGGAAAACCATTGGTTACGATAGGCTTTGTACCTGACACACCAACGTCGATCTGGTTGCGTTCCGCTCAAGGATACATACTTCCATCTGGTGTTGATAGGCTAACTGGCCAGAACAAGAAGATGAAGTATGTCCGTATGGACAACCCACAGGTCATTGATCTAAACGGTGGCGGTATGGATGCTGGTACCGTTAGTAAGTTACTAGCTAAGCATAAGAACCGCGACGGTATTGTATTCCTTAATGTGAAACACAGTGTTGGCGGTGACAACGCTTTGCAAAACATCGCTGTGCCACGTAACTCTCATGCAGCACTTAATGTTGCGTCATGGACCAAGAAAGATACATCGGTCAAGGTAACACGAACTGCTGAGCCATTGACCGTCATGTACGAGCGCGTCGATTCTACGGATGACATGGCATACGATGCGACTCCGGCGCCTATGCCAATTCGTGTTGACTACTCTGACATGCGCGGACCTTCGATGCCAGAGAAATTTAACCCAGTCAAGAAGCCTGAAAAGTATCAAGTACTGGGCAACATTGTTGACCAGTTCAATGACATTACCCGCCTTGTGCTTTCAGCTGACTTTGCATTTACAACATTGCAGGCTGGACTTATTCTCCTGACGAACCCAGCTGTTGGTATGAAGGCTTTGATCGCCGGCTTCCGTGGATTCTTCGCGCCTAACATGCAACTTGAGTTCAATGGAAAGACGTATGGCACTCGCAAGTTTGGACGCGAAGTGTTCCACAAGATCGGCAACGAACTGCGTGCAATGGATGTATACGAGGAAGCACGCGAAGCTCAGCTTCCTTTAACTATGTTCACAATCGATGAGCGCCTACAGGATGCTCTTGATCTTGAGTTGTATAACCTACGCCGCGTTAATCCTAACGCTACTATCGATGACTGTAAGACAACGCTTATGGACATTGACGAACTAGGAACGAACGACGAATGGTTCCTTAAAGGACGTTGGACGCAACACATTCCAGGCCAGGGAATGTTCGAGCGTTACAACGCCATCGTTCATGACATGGTTCTACTTCTTCAGTTTGATCACATGAAGAAAGCAATCATGGCACACGGTTATATACCAGGATCCGAAAAGTACAAAACTGCGCTTCGTGATTCAGCGCGGATACTTGCGGTTAGTGTGGGTGATATCAAATACTCTACCAACACCGAGACGGATGCTAAGGCTTCACGTATATTCAAAGTATTGTTCACCGCTCCACGTTGGTTACTATCTAGGGCATTGATAGACCCAGTAATCAATAACGTCCTGTCATCTTCTTACTTTGGATTCATGCGTAATGTTATGGGTCAGGATAACCCCGTATTTGATCTATACAAGGGTGATAAGGCTGCAACTGCTATCGGTATGAAGATGTGGGCGAGAATGGCAGGAGCATGGATGTTCTTGATGTTCTTCTCTCAGTTGATTGCAGATAAACTGCCTGAAGGCACTGAAGTAGAAACTAATACGGATAGAAACTTTGGACGTATTAGAGTTGGGGACTTTAGGATTGACCCTCCAGCCGGCGTCTTTGACCACTATCGTCTTGGGTTCCGCTTGGCTCAAGCCGCATGGATGATTACACCATCGGAGCAGAAGAAAGCTAAGGAAGCTGGAACTACGGTACTACGCGATACATTCGATGACCTACATCGCGAGTTCACTTACAAGGCAAGTCCTTTGTACAACTTCATATCTGGTGCATTCTTCACAGGTCGCACACCTATTGGTGAACCAATGTTTGGTGAAAGCGAAAGCTTTAAGTATGTGTATGACAAGTTCGTCAAACCTCGTCTTATTGAGATAAATGGCAGCTATCAACCTTGGATGGATGATGTTAGATTCTCAAATGCTGTTGTTGAGCGAATGCCTACTGCTGTTGCTACGATACTTGACACTATGTCTGCAACTGACAAGTATGAAGGCAACACATCTGCTTACACGATCGCGAGCCAATTGCTAAACAGCTTCGGTCTCAAGACTGAGATTAAGCCGCAGGCGGCAATCAAGGAACGCAAGCAAGAGACGAACCTGTACACCGCAGACCAAACACCTAACATTATTGATCTGTTGAAGCAGGGTAAGCCTGGAAAGGCGTTTACAGGAGGCACGTATGAATAGTAAGAAGTCTGCTGCACATCCCGGATTCAAGGCTGTGCAGCAAAAGATCGCTAAGAAGCAGGGGATTCCGATGGATCGGGCTGGCGCGATTCTGGCGTCAGCATCTCGAAAGGCCGGTCCCGCCGCCAAACGAAAGAACCCGAGGCTGAATAAGGTTCGATAAGAATCGATATGCCTGGCGCTAGGGCTACTTCATCAACTGCTAGAAAGTCTGGTATTTCATCGTAGTTGATTCGAAGTATCCCTAGCCTGAGGGCTGCATGCCATGGCGTTCTAGTATTGGTCAGGTAATAGACTTTACTTATGTCATCTCTGATACGTCTGTAACTAATACCGAGTCGTCTGGCTGCCTCATTTCTGTCGTTGCACAACACACATGTAATAAGTACTACGCGTAGCCAAGGTGTTAGTCTTTTTACTTCTCTCATAGTCCACCAAAACTCAATTCACTAAACGCACCGATTGCTGGTCTGTATTCAAGGGATACAGTTCCAATCGGTCCATTCCTGTTCTTTCGGATGATGACTTCGATTTCATCAATAGGTGATGGCTCTACAGCCGAGTAGTAACTCGCACGATATAGGAATGCCACAACGTCTGCATCGGACTCAATGTCTCCTGACTCGCGCAGGTCTGGTAATGTAGGGCGTTTGTCATCCCGCTTATCACTAGCCCTGTTTAGGGATGACAGGATTAGCACAGGTATATCAAGCTCTCTTGCTAACTGCTTCACACCACGACTTACCGCTCCTATCTCGGTAATTCTGTTAACGCCTTTAGTTTCCACCATCTGTAGAAAGTCTATGATCACAAAGTCTAGTCCATTCTTTTCCTTAAACCTAATGCATAGGCTCCGTATATCGGACATGGACATTGGATTCTTTGCTGCAACAAATAATGGTGCATCAAACAGATTAGCTCTGGCGCCACGCAGGTGCAGTATTTCAGAATCTGTCAGTTTACTGTTCGAGATACGTCGTAAGTCTATGCCTGATTCTAAGGATAGCAACCTATGTATTGTCATTTGCATGGACATCTCAATGCTCATAAACAATGTCTTTGCGTTTTGCCTACTCGCATTGCGTGCTAGTGCCATCGCAAAAGCACTCTTACCCATTGATGGACGGGCGCCGAGTACTATCATCTCACCTTTACGCCAGCCGCCGATCATGTCGTCCAAAGCCTTGTAACCACTACTTATGCCAGATACTTTGTGGTCATTCTGACGACTTGCAATATCATTGATGGCTTCTGCTATGTGGTCATCTACATGATGTACTTCGGTATTTCCATCCTTGGTGATCGACCCCATCATTAACGTTGCTTTGTCTATAATCTCCTGTGGTTCCAGGTCTGAGCTATAGCCTAGATCAATAATCTCCATTGAATGCTCAATGATTCTGCGCAGATCCGAATCACGACGCACAATCTTGGCATAGTATTCAGCGTTGGATGTAGTAGGTACGAATTCACCTAACTGCATCAGGAATGCAATACCTCCAACTTTGTCAAGCTCAGACCTTGAGTTCAGTGTGTCCATTGTCGAGACAATGTCTATAGGGTTATTCTCGCTTCCAATCTTGGCAAATGCATCGTAGATGACGCCATGGGCTTGCCTGTAAAAGCTGCCGCCATCCGGGATATAAGGTAGTACTTTAGATAGAACAGGCGCTCCCCCCAAAAGGATCGCGCCTAGTAATGCCATCTCACTTTCAATGTTGTGAGGTGGTGGATTATTCATAAAACCCCCATTCATCAGGACGTTCTTCGTGTTGTCCGAACATAAAGCCATTCCTGTATGCGAATGAATCTAATGTGTATTCCATTTTTATAAGAAGCTCAACTGGATCAGCGATACCAGCCTTAGCTTTCTTGACCATAGAACAAAAGTGTCGATGTACCTTCCGACTGCAACAGATAGCAGTGAAGTTCAGTAATGCCTCCACTGCTACCAGTTCGCTATGTAGGCCTGTGAGGCATACACCTGGACTAACCAAGCAATTTTTCCTTCTGCCCATCGGAGTCTCCAATTTGCTGCGCCCATTCATTCATGGGTTTAGTTAGCAATAACTCATATTTACTGGAGTTTAGCACGGAGACTAATGCTGATTGGATAACAGAATCAAAGCGTTCAGGTGTTACGCTACCTAGCGTTAACCAACCGCCGGCCTGCTTGACGACGTCAGCTACGATTCTAAGGTCAGGATTGTTCTCAGCCATTGATTCAAGTGCTGAATTACGCATTGACAATGGCTTATGAAGGATGATCGACTTAATCTCATTTGTAATCCTGTTGATATCAACACCGTTGAAGATAATGTCGAATGCAATGTTACGAAGTTCGAAAGGCGATGGCCTGAAATTGCAACGTGTGGCGGCCGCTTTGGTTACAGCCTTGACTACATCATCAGACCAATCACTCATCGCTAGGGCATACAAACCAGATGATCGCTCATCCCATTCTTGCTTAGCTGGCATCGCACTCATGAAGTTAGCAAACGCCACAAAAGTCTTCTCAGTCACTAATAACCTCCTCGATAATTTCCTGGGCCTCATCATCATCGTAATCTGTTAGATCCTTGATGAACCGAAGCTCTTCTTCCGTTGGTTGTCTGATTCCCATTTCAGTACACGCAACTTCTATGCTGACATTCTGTCGAACTAATCGAACTGCACCTAACACCATCTCAATGACTTCTTTGATGTTGTCACATTCGACTGTAACAGTTCTTGTGTAATGGTCGATTGTAGAACTATAGCAGTCAACATCGCCTAGTTCTTCCCACCGATAAACCAGTCTGTGAAACGGATATGTTTTGTATGTGTCTGGATCGTACATATAACCTCTCCCGATTTGTTTATACACTAGCAGGCAAGTATCAGTCAATACCCTTTGCTGCTCTGATTGCACTCAATGCTCCCTGTGAAACGACGCCGGATGATCCAACGGTATTCGCTGTAGCCCAGTGACTCCACAGAGCATGCATTGTTACCATGTCCCTGTTCTTCCATTTACGAATCAGTACTGACGTCGCACGTTGCACGTCGTCCTCCGTAACACCCTTGTGAATCATTTGCCGAAGGACTATGTGAGCTTTCCTCCACTCGGCTAATGTGTATTCATCGTTCAGTTCTGGGTACACGGTGCGCCGCCATGCCAGGAATAAAGGCAGCGCTGGATCGTCATCTTTAGGTAAAGAAACACCCTTCTTTGGCTTTGGGGGAATTATAGGGGGTTTATTTATATTTAATAAGCCTACCGAATTAACAGGCTTACTATAGTGTCCCTCAAAATTTGAGGTACCCCCTCCCTCAAAATTTGAGGTACCCCCTCCCTCAAAATTTGAGGTACCCCCAAAATCTACAGTACCCTCAAACCATTCGACCTCTTCATTGGTGGGCAGTAACACGTACAAGTTCTGCATCGGACTACCATCCGAGTCCGTGCGCTGCTTGACAATGAGTATTCTCTGGTCGCCGATTTTGACCGTAGAGAGGCGTTTAACCGTGGATCTGACAGTTGACTCGGACAGGCCACAATTCTTCGCTATTTCGCCAACAGAGACGGCCACAGCGGGTGTCTTAGCTGTCATCTGGAAAATTAGATACGTGAATACCATCCAATCGGTAGGCTGAAAGGACTTCAAGTGTTCCTTGAAGTCCCCGTACATACTTAGATTTGTCACAGCTATGTCGCGGTTATCGCCACGAAAATGCCCGAATGTCACAGCGATCATCCGATACTCCTCAATGGACAACGTTCGCATGTCTCGACGGGTTCATCTTCGCGTTGACATTTTGCATATGCCTTCAGGACGTCGGTCGCTTCCTTCGGGCTGATACCTGTCGGAACAATTACTGTTTCAATGTTGCGTGGGTTTGCTGGTTTACCGTCAATGTATTCCTTCATCTCATCTAGAGTCCAATCATTCTGCTCGGCAAGCGACAGAGCAGTGGCCTGTTCGTCCTTCGGTAACTTAGCTGCCAGTCTGTGATGGCTCCACGTAACGTTTGTTTTACGATTCTCGATGGGTACCGCTGCCGAAACCCATGAATAGTTCGCAAGAGCTTGGTATGTCAGCCCTGTGACTTCCATGGCCTGGCTGTACTTTTCTCCGTATCTGGCATTACCGTAGTTGAGCGCGTCACCGATCGAGAACTGTATGGCTTTCTCTAGCCGGGTAAGGGTTCCCATCAGTCGGATCCAGTCGTTCTCATCTAACTGTCCACTAAACGTAACACCAACATCGCTGATGTGGATTGCATCTGGAATGCTGGCAATGCGGACAACTTCTTCCCTACTCATTGTCGTACCTTTCGTTCTTTTCATTGACCCATCGCTCTATGGTTGTGGCTATGTAGGCGAGGACAAGAATGGGCGTGAACACAATGATCACGCCCACGACAGTTACTGCAACCAGCACACTACTCACTGGTTACGGTCTTGATAGCAACGGTCCGTGCGCCACGTTCGACGGACAACCCATGAATGGTAGCAAAGCCTTCGTCTTCAAACATCTTGGCCTTTACATCGTCAGGCATTTGACTGACCAAGAAGCTTTTCTTCACCGAGACTGCGGCGGGACAGAAATCCTCTGCCCACAGGATCGCCGACTCAGGATTCGTGACAACGACCTTGTCCTTTGTTTCGCGTAGGACAATATCGCCGAATGGCAACTTCATGGTCTTGGTACGAAGGTTGCCGTTCTTATCGCGTGGCAAGTTCTGTTCAGCCCAATTACCCAACTGCTCTGCGTACATGGATTCGATGCGTTCGATGCGGGATGTTAGTCCGCGAAGCATGCGACTCTCCTGCTCAACGATGCGCTTGATAACTTCGCGCTGTGCCTTAATCTGCGCACAAGTCTTGGCATGCAGACGCATCACGACATGTACGTCATCATCCGTCTCAATGCTGGCTGGAAGCCAGCCCCCTTTGGGGCCGGCCCACTCGCCTGTTTCTGGATGGTACAGATGTACACGTCCCTCTTCATCGGGTATCTCGACCCACTCAATCTGCGTTATGTCTTCCATTACTTACCTCCCACGGCTACATGGCTGTCCATGAACTGATAGAACGCGTCCCACGTCTTATGGCCAGTGACCATAGTAATCGCGTCATTCAATGCTTGGCCTGACAGGGACACATCACCCATCAGCCGGATAAAAACTTCCTTAGCTGTGTCAGCCGTTATGTCTGAGTTCAATGCCTTGAGCGCAGCAAAGAACTGCTTGCGCAAGGTTGCGTCATCGACAGCCTGAGTTACTTCAGCCTTACCTGTAACCTTGACTTGTTGTGGTTGTTGCTGCATTCGGTGCTGTGTAACAGCAGCGTTACCATCATCATCATTGTCTGTGCTGATAGCGAGGATGGCGGCAGCACCATAGCGCCGACCATACGTGAGTGCGGATCCAACAGCGTGCGCATCCTGCTTGTTGACAGGTACGTACACATGTGTGGCAATCCATTGACCGGACTTGTGGGCCAATGTCGTAGTCACATCAAGACCGCTAATCTTTTCAGTCTGCTCATTCTTGCAGCCCTGAATCAACACAAGGCCATTCTTTGCAAGGATCGGACGGACAGTGTCCAGGATGTTGTCCAATGTAGCGTACTGCGACTTGAAGTGTGGGTTCTTGCCATCGCGTCCGATGCTACCCATTTCAGCCTGTGCTGAGCATAGCGCAGCTATCAATTCACCAATCTCATCTGACATCTTTTGAATCATTTTTTCTCTCCATTTATCTTCGAAAGCAACTCCTCTTCAGGGTCGCCGATTCCGTTCTTCATTTCTAGTTCAGCAAACAATCTCATGTTGTACGCTAGGTCTCGGGCATCATATTCAGCGCCACGGTAGAAGATCGTGTTCACTTCATGCTTCATAGCTAGAATAACGACCTCACCTAAGTTCGTGTTTACGTATTCGAACTCATACCCATCGAACTCGTATCCGCCTTCACCTGTGTCCTTGATTATCTCCATGCAAGCAGCAAAGTCGCGAGCATCTGGGGTTAGGTACATAACACCGTCATTACTCACGTAAGGTCGCTTGTTGTACGCAACGTATCCAGCCTGCTCTACGGGACTAGGAAACAAAGGCCCACCAGGCCAGCATCGCAGGTTGGAAACAGTGTAGTCAGCGCCACCACGGATGCACCGTGGCTGCCCTTTGTAATAGACAGTCCTGAACAGATGCGAGATGGCGCCCCATTGCACAGGTTTTGCATCGAACTTTGTCACGTCAATGTCATCTACGACATCAAACGTACTGTGCTTTTGATTAGCTGTTTTGACACAGCACTCTTTATCATCACCAAGCACAATCAATGAATTGCCATTGATGTTGCTAGTGACTGCGCTTGGATACCCATCCTTGATATCTCCAAGGATGTAAACGGTCTCCAATGCCTTCGGCGTTATGAAGAACAGGTCAGTCTTTTCCCACTGCCATAAGGTGTCCATTAAGTTTCTCGAACCTTTCTAAATTCTCACGGGAAATATCATTCCCATACTCTTGTTCCACATTCTTGATGACTTCAAACACTGCGCCTACAGATCGGCAGACTTTAGTCATTCCTAGATTGTCAAGGTGTTTCTGTTGTTCGCGTACGCGCCCACCCTTGATCTTGAGTTCAATAGCTACTGCAATGGGATGCTTCCACCAAGGAGCATGAAAGTACAAGTCTGGAGCGCCGGGCGTGTTACCTTGCCATCCAGTAGCGTGAGCCATTGACCCACACTTTGCGCACTTTAACTTAGCTCTGGTCTTGCCTACTTCGATAACGTAATAGCCCAATGCAGCGAATACGTGACGCACTTGCGTCTGAAGCTGTGCCTCTGTCAATGGTATACTTCTTTCTATAACCTCCCCGGCCAGGCTGGCTTATTTGGCTCCCAGCGAACACGTCAGTCTGGCTACTTATCTACTTGCGTAGAATATCCTAGTAAACTTTATCAATCAACATCGTTGCGTACATTGTGCGCCCAATTCCATAAGTATTTCGCGATGGTTTGATTTATCTTATGCCGCGTCTTGCTTAGTGTAATCCCACTCAATTTGAATGCAGTTAGCATGCTACGCCAATCAGGTGCGCGCGTTACTAACTCAAGAACCAGCGGATCATCGCTGCATAACCGCACCCAGCTACTGTGAGCAACGGAAGGATGCATTTCAGGCGTGAGCCACTCAGGATTAAAACAGAAATACGCATCCTTTGCGTAACGATCAACAATCTCACCGTTACTGAACTGTATTGCGCGCACAAGTTTCCATTGGCAATCACCATTCAGCCAGGCAATGAAGTTCTCATTACCTGGCTTTGGTTTGCATACACGAATCAGCGTGAATAGACCGGTTAGTTTCCTTGTGCGCATTATGTCAATGCTGATGATTGACTGTTTCTCAGCCTCCATCTTGGTTTTACACCAGACGTGTCGTCCTTTGATGCGGACCAAGTAGAACCAGCTATTGACTGCGTTAGGATGGCCTTTTGCTGCATTGTGAAGCCTTGTCACCAGTTTGGTTTTACCTTGCCCGAGATACGATCACGGCAGAATCCGCATCGCCACGGCGGTGTCCACAGCCCATCAAGAAACTGATCGACTACATCTGATACGTAAGCTCTAGGATGCATATCCCAATCGTGTGAGTTATCTTTTCCGTGCGCTCTGGTTACGCACTTACCATTGATCTCGTACGTGGTATCCGATGTGCGTATATGCCAGACTTCATCTTCTATGTAATGCTGTGGTAATTCAAACGTACATATCTCGAGACGCCATGATGGCCACACTAATGTTGCTACTGGTTTTTCTTTATTGAAACCTGTCCTTACAACTAACTCATCCCATCCACCCTTCAGTTCAGGGTCAGCCTCCATTGCTAACTTGCGCACTATTTGCTGCGCGATTTCGTAGTGTGTCAAGAACACACTCCCTTCTAATGTGATTTTCGATTAGGATACCATACCCGCAGGTAATCCTGAACAGGTTTTTATGAACCATGGTGTGTGTGTGTGCCTAATTTGTAACATTATACTTGCGGTGTAGCCCGGCCGTTCGGCGAGCGCGCAGCGCGAGCCGAACAAAGAGAGAGGCCGGAGGCCCATGAGGTCGGTTTCCGGCCCGGCCGGCCACCCGGTCGGCGGGAATAGTTACCGGGGGGATAGGATTCAAGCTGCATAAATGCGGCAGGCCGTCGCACCATGCGCGGATCCGCGCAAACCTGCCGATCGGCACGCGGCCAAGGCCGCATACCTTATCAGGCAGGCAAAGAAAAACCCGCAGAGTGATCTGCGGGTTATGGTCTGGAAACGGGAACGCTATGCTGTAGTATTATCGCCAAGGTAATCGGCGGCCGCATCCTTGAGTAATTCCCAATTGATCCCGTTGGCCGCATCAAAATTCTCTAGCAGGTAATCGGACATGAATCGGCAGAAATCTTCCATATCTTCTGGAGCGCGGAATTCGAACTCTGGCGCGTCGCCATTCTCATCTTCCAGCCCGTCCCAATCATGCGCATCATGCAGATCGGATTGTACGCTCTCTAACGCTTCAAGGTAATCCGCATGATTCCAGAATGACAGATGGAATTCCGGATACTTCTGCTGTAACGCGATGAATTCATCTTCAAACGCGCGGAACGTCTTGCGCATCGATTCAAGCGCATCATCATAAGCTTTGGACATCACACTACCTCCAATACGTCATCTGAGTCTACTTCAGGATCCCACCGGATAATCCGGGCGTCTACAATCATCAGTACGTCTGCGACGTACCGGGCCGTCATCGCGTCATCACACAGGACGACTTCACCGTAGTTATCTAGCAGGACTTGACCCTGCGCATTCGTTATCGCAAACACTATGCTACTACCTCCAACAAATCAAAATGCGTCGCTCTTACCCTGTCAATAAACGCCTTAACCACTACGCGGTCGCTTTTGGACTTACTTGTAAAGGAGGCCAAGACGGCTCTTTTCGTCTCCTCATCCACCAACACGCCGGATGTAGCCAACCTAGCCCGCACTTGTTCGACTTGGTCAAACGGCATGGCAGGTACGGCCTTCGACCACGCATACCCGATCTCTAACCAAATGCCGGGACTGTTGTTGTCCTGCACATGGACGACGCCCTGTATTGAAATCATTATGGTGCTACCTCCAACAGATCAGAATGCGTCGGCGGCACGCCCCGCATGACACATAGCAGGTTCTGGGCCTTTCCGACCTTACCGTCTCTATCCAATCGGTAAACGTCGCGCAAAGTAACAAGGCGCACCAAATCAAACTTCAGCGTCTCCATATCAAGAATCCCGTAATGCACGAACATCGATTCGATCCATGCGATGCAGGCCTCCTCCATGAAATTGGACGGGTCATCGGATTCGACAGGCCGAACGCGGCCGCATTCGTATAACCAGCACACATCGGCGATAAGCTCTGCGCTCTCTACGTATGGAAGGCCGTACACAACATCCTGCACGGTATCCCGCTCTGGCTTGGCCAGAATACGATCCACAAACTCTAAAAACTTCATGCTACTACCCTTTCTAACAAGGCCTGGCCCGGTCGCCCGGGCCACGCTAACTAGGAGAACAACGCCCGGATGAGACTAGCGTCATCCTGCGCATCAAGGAAACACTCTGCCGCATCCTTTATTGCGGCGACCCATTCGGCACGGGTCATGACCGGGCAATCATCCGGATAACCGGAGATGTCGGCGTCGGCCAGCATACACCCGGGAATGCCGATCTGCCGCCCGGCTTCATTGCGGACGTATTCGGCATACTTCGCGTACGTCAATGAGATCGTTTCGTTAGGATCTTTCATTTGCTTTTCTTTCTCAGGAATTCGATGAAGCACAACCAGAGGATAACCAGTATGGTGGCCGGTAATCCGTCAAGGGAATCCGGCCGCCTCACTTGGTAAACATCACGTCGCCGTATAGGGCGATCTCTAGAATGGCCGAAGCTTGCCACGGCGATATCTTTTCAACATCCACAATCATCTGCATCCCGTGAATGTAACCGCCAAGCGCAGAATGCAGAATGTCCACATCAAAGTGGAACGCGTAATGCGCGATGGCCTTCACCGTCTGGCCCAACGTCAAAGTAAACTTCAAGCTTGGAAGGACGGTTGCAACGCGGGGATCTGCAAACGGGTCTTTTTCCTCCAGCAGGTTTGGTGCTGTACCGTGGATGATAACCATGTCTTCTGATTCGCGGCCAGAATTACCGTAACGGTCAATGGTGAACCAAGGCTCAGGGATCTGCAATGCCTTTGCTACAATCGCATCTGCATCGGCGGAATCTGCCATTATGTGGACAGGGACTTCAATTGCGGTGTACGCGACCTTTGGCATGGTCACGGCCGTCGAATCATCTTTAATGTTGAACATACTAGTATCCTAAATGCGCGGATTCGACCCGCCGCGCCGGGTATCTCAATTAGATCTTTACGTTCGAATCGGAATCTAATTCAATGTAATACATAACGTTTACATCCTGACAATGGGCAACAACCCATTCCAGCCGTGGCCGTATCAATTCCCATCCGCATCCTTGCTCTTTCCGCGCTTGCTCAGCAGTCTTATAAACCTTCCCGCAGGCCGACCACCAATTGGTCACAAGCATTCCGAAGGTTTCATCGTAACGTACCTTCAGGATCTCGAATTCAACATTGGCAGACCGAAGGCGCACGGCTACGCGAACGCCTTCCGCATCCTGTTCTTGGCGACAATCGACAAAGCTGTTGGCCGCGGCGTCCCAATCGGATTCGTACATCCCGCATTCGTCGCACCGCTCAATCAGACTCCAACCCTTTGGTAATCCTGCCGCATGGCCCATCAGCAGGAATCCGTATTCCAGACAATCACACTGTTGCATAGTCATACCTACCTTCACTTGCTTCCTCTAACAGATCGTCAAAGTGCTTATCGTACAATTCAAACCAAGGTTGCGAACCCGTCCAATCTGCGATGCATTCGGCCGGGCTGTTTCCCCATACAAACGAAACGCAGAAAACGATCTCTTCGTTATGCACCACGCACATCCATTCTTCGTCGCACGCGTGCAGATGCTCTCTAACATCGGCGATGGAATTGAGATCGTAGCATTCGTCGTCATCCCAAGTATCGTAAGACAACACAATGCGGAAATCTTCGCGTGGTACGGGCAATTGATCCTCAAATCCAAGGCCGGACAGAATCCGGAATGCCATAAATGCGACCCTATGCTCACCTTCCGTCCTTTGGCGGATAACAGGCGACAGGAGCGCGATCTGTTCTCTAGTCATGCTAATAACCTTTCAGTGGGAATGGAACCCGCAGGTATAAAACCCAAATGTAGTTTCACATAAAAGGGCCAATTTTTCAACGGCAATAGTTAACTTTATACTTGCGTGTGTGTGGTGGGCGGCCCGAAGAGCCGCAACAATGCGCCGCAGGCGGGTGGCCGGGAGGCCGGCCGGAATTTTCCCTAGAATCGGTGGGCCGGAATCTGGGCGGATAGGTTAGAGCTGCCTAAATTGCGCAAGGTGGAAATCACCGCGCGAGATCCGCGCGAAGGCCGCGCGACAGGTACGCGCAAGCGCGAAACCTGCCGCCACGGCTCAAAGCTTGACGGTAACAATTCGCCAGGACAAGACCCAAGCGCCCAAAACGCGACGGCAACAATTCGCCAGGACAAGACGCCGCCGCCCGGAATGGAAACGCGATCGAAGCAAACGCGGCCACAAATGCCGCGGCAATACTTGCAAGGCTGGAAGATACCCGCGCAAAAAAAAGGCCGCGCATACGCGCGACCTATAGCGGCAGATCCCCAACTACTACCGCCGACGCGGCCGGAGAATATCCCACAGCCAGCAAGACCCAACAGCACACAGCACAGCCCCCAAAATGGCCGCCGATACATCAATTGCTAGTAATAACACGCGCGCCCCCTAATGACTAACGAACAGAATCACACGCGCCGCTATATCATCGATGCATAAACGGCAAGACCTGCAAGTAATCGCGCGCGGAGCTTCGCCCATTTTCACCTTGCTTAGATCCCAAGGACAAAAGCGCACCGGTACAGACAAACCCCGGAAAGCCTGCCGCACGGCCTGCAAGTAACTAAGACGGCCGCCCATGGTAACGCACGCGCCACGCTTGACCCACCGCGCCGCCTGCCGCATAGTGTCGCAGGAAATCCAAACCTGCACGCCTGCGGCCGACAGCGTACGCCACAACCGCACCGAATGAACGTGAGTATAAACCCAACAGCGGCCGCGATGCATAGCGGCAAATTCGCAAACGCGATCGACATATTCCCAATCAATACAACGGGTAAGACGCGCCGCATCAAACCGCCTATCTGCCCGGAGGAAATCCCCGCTAACGTGCAAACGCACATCAAGCCCGCCCGGAATCAAACCCGTGGACGAATCCAACCCCGGCGCGCGCCGCGCGGAGAATTCCGCAGGCGCCCCCAAGACGTAACACCTATCAAGCTTGGCACGCCCTGCGGCCAGATCCGCCGCCCATTCTAGCGCGGCCGCCTGCACGGCCGGAAAACCTGCCGCCCCCGCTACCAGACGCGCCGACCAAAGCGCCGCAGGCAAACCGCCTGCGGACTCTGGAAGATAGGAACAAGTAGCCGGACAGGTACCAGACGCGACGCCGCAACCAACCGCGCGATAGGTAGCGCCACAGCCGCCCAGTTTACCGTTGGAACTTATCCCGCTTTTAGGTATCACCGAATCGGTGAAAACCGGTAATTCGCGTCTACTCATTATCTGGCCACTCCCCATACTCCAGACCGTACAAGCAATCCCCGCAGACCTGCGCCAGAGTCTGGCCGATGATCTCAGACCCTGCGCCGAATGCAATAATGTTGACGTCATAGACAGACCCGCCACGCGTAGCCCCGTCAAGGTTGCAACAATCGCAACCAGCCCAACTAAAGTATGAATCGGCATATTCGCCCGTGTCTGGATCCTTCACAATGTCATACACGACGTTTTTCACCGCGTCGGAATCATAACCTAACCACGCGAACAACGCGCCCTCAAAATCCAATCCCATAACACTATTCCCCTTTATTCTCTGCGACATGATCGAGATATGCCGACAGCGGCAATTCCCCATCAAGAGACACCAGAGCAAAACCGGTATCACGATGTGTCCGCGTCAAATTATCCACCCCTTGACTTCGGACACCATGCGATACAGCAACCAATAAGCGCGCGACCCCATCAGCAGACATCGAACGCCACACGCCAACAGGCACAATGCGCACAGGAGGCGATGTGATACCCAACGACCACCGCCCATCAAGCGCAGACACAGCCGCGACCGTATCGCAGAGCTTTTGCGCCGTCACACCTGCCGCGACATCATCGGGATAATCCCAGCACACCGCCAGCCGGTAATACCCCGCCACCATAGCGGCCACAGATCCCACACTAGCACGCGGAGCGCGGTATGGATCCGATCCGCTAAGGCGCGCCCACTCAAATACGACATCAAAGCTTATTTGTTTTGCATAAGCGCGATGGCAACCCGCCGCCAATAGCGCGCACTCTATACCAGACGCCAAGACCGACGACGCCTTAATTATCGCGCGCACTTTATCAATGTCATGTTCACTCATTCTAATTACCTGCACCCTTTACACCCCGCGCACGCAGGGACAAACCACGGCCAAACGACAGAAACGCCGCGCCGCGGAGCGCGTCATCGATTGACCACCACGCCCCCATGGACGCCATGCCAGACAACACCAACAACGCAACGCGCGCGTATTTAATGCGATCCGATGGAATAACGCCCGGTACATCAAACGCCCCCAGAATGGACGCACAACACAACCCAACGGCAAACAAACAACCAAGCAAGCAGAGCGCGTACCACGCCAGCCGGACAGCCAGCCGCGTAACTTCCGCGCGCGTAAGATAATCAAACATTGGATCTATTACCCTTCAGGCCTGCAACGCCGCAGGCACAGCACAGTATACGACAAGTGGACGCAATCGGACAAACGGAGTGTAAAACGCGCGGAGCTTCGCGAAAGAATGCAACAAGGTTGCGCGAACGTAGCCAACAGCGAAATTGCCACATACCCGCACCACCTAGCGCGACACGATCGACAGCCCGAACAACCCCAACGGCCAGCCCAAGCGCGCGCCCTCCACAATTGCGCGCGACCTAGTGCAGTACGACAACTGGCCAGACTCCCCCCAGAAAGGCCAAAAAATTTTTCCCGGCAGCTGACGTGCTTCCACGCTTAGGCTTGTGTCTATACGATCTGCCCCCACTACGAACAGTACGCAATCAGGTAGGCGAGCGTGGGCGCACTGCTGCCGAGAAGAAGTATGTGCGCTTCGCGATCCTTTTCCCTACTCCACGCTTTGTGTAACGCATCAAGGGGGATAGCACAGCGACAGCAAATTGTGAGGCCCCCGAATACATACCCGCGCATCCGCGCAGCTATGTGCTAACCCCGCTACCGCGGGGTGCAGACCGCTGCATCCGCAGCGCTCCGCGCAGCCGCAGGACGCCGCTACCGCGGCGCCCCGCGCGGCCCGGCGAGGCACCCGCTTACCTGCGTGTATGTGTTGCCCGGCGACTGCCCGGCGAGGGAATTGAGAAGCTGCTGCGCTACGGCTATACCTGATCCCAGGCACCGCCTACGCTTCGCAAAGCACAACCGCCCACTGCATGTGGACGCTACCGCGACGCACACGCGCCACCTACGCCCTGTGTAGAAGAAAGCTGGGAGGAAGGACGCGACCTGCGTACCGCTGCATCCGCAGCGCTACGCGCCACTGAAAGGGTTGAGAGAACGATGTGTGTATGTGTATATGGATCTATATAGTGGAGCGCGTGGTTACTATTACTATTTTTGTGGAGTCTAATATTGATTCTATTATCTACAAATAATCAGGCCGTCACTTTGTGACACTGTCTTTTACTCTCACCATTGAAGCCCTCGCATACCTGCTGGGCTTCAATGGCCGGCCGGAAAAAAAGCCCGGTCGCCCGGGCTGTAAAGTTTCAATTGTTATTTAGGCCACTGGCCAATACTACGAGCGCGAATATTAGAACAAAACCTATAAACTCGCGAAGTCTAGCCCGGTTGCCCGGGCTATTCCGCCGCATCAATAGATTACCTGCCAATTCTGCGGCAGCAAGATACCGTTTTCTGCGGCGATAATTTCAACGCTTGCTACCAATGCGCGAATATCAGACAATGAAATTACAGTATCCCAATCCGCGGCCGCTTCGCTGATAAAGACTGTCGGACATTCAATTTGATAATTGGCGTTATGTTTGGCATTTCTAGCACGCTGATATGCCGCTTCGGCAATTTCCGCGTTATCTGTCGCCTTGCTGATAGCACCAGCAAATTCGTACCCGTCTAATCCTGCAATTGTTTTGAGTTTCATTCTACTTTCCTTTCCTTCAAACCTGCCCGGTTGCCCGGGCAGGCAGTCTAAACTATCTAGTCGTCCACTTTCGCACGCTATCAGGTTCCGACCTGATGGACATAATCCAGCAGTCTGGGTCGGCCAGCGCGTATTTCATCAAACATTCCGCGTCGTGACCGGATTCTACATGGATGCGGAATTGTTCACTTTCGCCCATGTCGCAAGTACCTTCACAAGTACTTTCTACGCCTTCACAATCGGTGAAGACTGCAAGGTCGAATTCGACAACGTACGCGGTAGGCTCAGCAAAATCATTGTCGGACTGCGTTATGCGCCAATAGTCCACATTCCATGACTTGCACTGTCGGTCTGTCGCCCAGTCGATGTGACCGATATTCTTGAAGTAGGTATTCGCCGCACGGCAAATAGCAAACATTCTATCTTTTTCCATACTAGTTTCCTTTCAGAGTGTTCCAACCACCAACAGGGACAGTATCGCATACTTGCTGGGGGGATGGATGCTCCTGTTCGCAAGTCGGCTGCCGCCGCCTTTTGAACAGGAACGCAAACAAGCCGCATCCGCGGCTGGGAATAGATCGCGCTACCGCGCGAGCTACAGCCCCGCGCATCCGCGCGGAGCTGCGGCCATGCGTCCGCATGGCTTCCGTTCGGGGGAAGCCTCCCCCTCCAAGAGAAGCAGCCCGCTACCGCGGGCCGCCCTACGCACGCGACGCCGTGCCTTCCCTCCCCTCCCTCCCTCACACACCGTGTGTGGCAGGGGGGTATGGCAAGCCCCCGCCCCCTTATTATTTTTTTCTTACGATCCCCACGCCTACGGAACATCTCCTCAAAATTGACTTTCTCCCGCCGTAGAAGCCATGTTATAACGTACCGAGGTGTATATGGATTTCCCTTCCGTTCAGTATGACGTAGTGTTGTGTGACCCCCCGTGGTCGTATAGCGGTAGCCAGGATAAGTGGGGCGCCGCCGCGAAGTTCTACCCAACGATGAGCGACGCTGATCTGTTGGCGTTGCCTGTCCAGCAGCTGTTGCATTCGCGCAGCGTGGTGTTTATGTGGGCTACTGGTCCGCGTCTGGACGCTGCGCTGGACTTATTGCGAGGCTGGGGCTTAGCGTATAGGGGGGTTGGCTTTGTGTGGGTGAAGACGAAGCAGGATGGTACGCCTGTGGGCGCGCAGGGCGTCCGTCCTAGCGTTGTAAAGCCTACGACGGAGCTTGTGTTGGTTGGTAGCCCTTGCAAGTCTGGTAGGCCTTTGAAGCTGTCTGACGAGAGCGTCAGACAGGTAGTTATGGCGCCGCGAATGGAGCATAGCAGGAAGCCTGATGCTGTGCATGAGCGTATAGATCAGTTGTATCCGGGCATGCGTAAGATCGAGTTGTTCGCGCGTAGACCGTACCCTGGCTGGGACGTATGGGGTAATGAAGTCGCGTAGTATGCGCGATTGCATGGTATACTTGCGGGTGGAGGTTTGTTATGAATAAGAGAGAAGCTGCGTGGTCGCAGTATCGTAGTGTGTTGGCGTCTATGCTTGCGTGCCAGAGCGCGTACGAGAAGCTGCGCAGGGACATTGTTGTAGATGATTTGTATGAGTCGGCGTCGTTCTTGAAGGACACGCGTGACGTTACGTGGGCTATCCACAAAGCTATCGATGCGCTTGAAGCGCTTGGTGATTACTCTGAATTTCGGCCAGAGGAGAAGGTTGGTTTGCTTCATAAGCTAGGGATAAAGGTACGCAATGGTAACGATCAGTAAGGCGTTGGAGTGGATTATGCATGGGTACCCTGCACGCCTCGATTGTTGGAATGATGATGAATACCTGCGGTATTCGGAATTACAGTTGATGTTTGTTATGCATAACGGTCCGTCTGAGCATTTGCTTGAGACGATTGAGATTGAGGCTGATACGTTTTGCGATCCTTGCTGGGTCCTTGGTAAATGGCACCCGATGGGCAAATCGCCTATCTGGGGAGTGGAGGTAAAAGATGAAGGGGCATGAGTACATCAAGCAGCGCCGTGAGGCCCTTGGCATGTCACAGCGTGCGCTCGCGCGTAGGGTTCGTCGCCTGGATGGCGACGGATCCATTTCTCCACAGATGATGAACTGTATCGAGCATGGGCGCCGCAGCTATGAGCCTTACATCGACGATCTGGCGGAAGCTTTGCTAGTCGATGACTGGATCCTGTGTTTCTATGTTGGTCGGTTCCCCAAGTATCTGATTGATGAGTTCGATGGCGATCATGAAACGATTATGGAAGCCTACAAGGCTTTTGTAATTAAGCTTCGCGGTGACGAGGAATACTATGGCCACTAGTACCGATAACCGTAGGAAGTTAAGCGAGAAAGACATTAAAGGGATTCAGGATGAGCTTACGGCTGGCGTAAACGTTAAAACGGTTGCTCGTAAATGGAGTGTCAGTACAACACACATATATAGGATCCAGTCAGCTATGCGTAACGGTGAGGTTAAGCTCAAGCGTTCTTCCTTAGATAGTTGCATGGAGTTGATCAAGACTGGATTGCCGTTTACACGTAAATGTTGGCAGTGTTGGTACTACTACGACATTGAAAACAGATGGTTTGTCCGAGCTTACAGTTGTCCAGAAGGAATAATGGAATGCATCACATATACGCTGGATCTTAGCCTGGAAGACTTATTGGCAAAGGACTGGGTTGTACTTGCTTGGGAGGCTGTGAATGACAGGTATTGAAGCCCTACAGGCATTACGTGACGGCAAGCGCGTGCGCCAGGCTAGATGGCTGCCAGGAACGTACGCAATAGTTGTAGATTCGAGGGTCATCATATGTCGCTACAAAGACGAGAAACTGCATGGTAAGCCAACAATAGATGACCTATTACATGATGACTGGGAGGTAATGGAATGAATTTTAAAATTGTGCCTGTGTGCAAAACTGACGAGGACATCGATCCTGATCTACACGAAGCTGCTGGTATGCTGGTCACTTACTTTAACGCTAATCCAGATGAGCCGTTTGTTAAGTTTGTAATGGAAGACAATGGTGAAGTTGTTGTATCTGGGAAAATAAACAACCCCATGTTTGATGAGATGATCGAGGCAGTACACATCGCACTGCATCGTCACAAACTTAACACTGCAAAGCGAACAGTATTAACAAGGGATAGCACTAATGAAAAATGGCCAGAAACGAACTAGGCTAGTTGCCTTTGCTAAACCCTTTACTAATAAGTTAAAAGACGCATCACTTATTAAAGGGGACGCAGTTATGTTTATGCGCAAGGACGTGTACGACCATATTGTTGATGTCAACAAGATGGTAGAATCTGATCGATCGAAAGATCAATAAGGAAAGGCCAGAAACCCGGTCAGTCCCGACACACACAAACTCTGCAAACAGAAAGACCAGTCCGCCATGCTGGTCTTTTTGCTGTTTATGGCTTTTGCTATACTGAGACATGTCTAGTGCTGTAAAGCGTGATCCCGCTAAGTGGAAACGTATCGTCGCAAGTGTTAAAGCTGGTACAAAGGGTGGCGATCCTGGTGAGTGGTCTGCTCGCAAAGCGCAGCTTGCTACACAGCAATACAAGAAGTCTGGTGGCGGCTACGTAGGTCCAAAGAAGGCTGACAACAGTTTAGCAAAATGGACTGATCAGAAGTGGCGCACATCCGATGGAACGCCTAGTGAAGGAAAGAAACGCTACCTACCAGACAAGGCGTGGGGTTCATTGTCTAAAGGTGAAGTAGCTGCTACTAACCGAGCTAAAGCTGCCGGTAATCGCGCAGGCAAACAGTTCGTAGCACAGCCAAAATCCATTGCACGTAAGGCGGCAAGGCACCGATGAAATCAACTCTATATCAATACTCATTGAAGAATATATCTGTTGTAGATGGCGACACGCTTAAGGCTGATCTTGACCTGGGCTTCGGCGTAATACTTGCGGGTAAGAAGATTCGCCTTGAGCATATTAACTGCCCTGAGAAGGATACTGAGGCTGGAGTAACAGCCAAGCAGTTTACGTGGAATTGGGTCACTAGCAAGAAGTCAGACGTTGTAATCAGCGTGAAAAACCACCGCGAAGACAAGTACGGACGTATTCTAGGAACAGTTGTTTCTGATGGTCAGAGCCTTGCCGACGCGCTCAAACTAGCGGGTCACGGTGTTGATTACGAAGGCGGTAAACGCTAATTAGAAAAGCCCCTCTGTGAAGGGGCTTTAGATTCGCTCGACTCAATTGTCATAGGTTTTGGCATGATGGGTGGACTTTTAAGTTTTCATCGCGTTTCGACGCATATATTATCGCACTCATAGGTACAATCAATTGCCACATCGTAACTGAGTGAGCCTAAAGAAACCGGG
>Ga0255152_1000063_pt1 | contig 54095 bp, 71 predicted proteins | sample Atl_Yuk_RepC_8h_FD_183624 | JGI IMG/M metagenome (GOLD analysis project Ga0255152, IMG submission 183624) | Freshwater microbial communities from Altamaha River, Georgia, United States - Atl_Yuk_RepC_8h | ecosystem: Environmental > Aquatic > Freshwater > River | place: USA: Georgia | collected...
AACGCGCGCCGTCAAATCCTGAACGGCGTTGATCAGTGCGTAAACAAGCTGAGACGTGTCAAGATTCAGAAGCTGCGTTCCTTCATAATTGTATGTGCCAACCATTGACGAGAACGGCGTATTCTCCACTTCTTGAGCAATTAAGCCAGTGTAAACAACACCGTTGTTTGGAGTGCCGTAAAGGCCGTTATACTGATAAGTAACCGGCCTCAGAGTAAGCAGGGCTTCTGCTGACAGCGTGTAGTCTTGAACATTCTTCTTAACTCTAATGTCAGAAGAGGCCAGCCAACTTCCGCCGCCCGGTTTTGCAGCGTTAGCGACCTGAACCTCAAACAAGGAGGTACTTACGTAAAAAGCGGCAGCACCGCCAACGTTCGCAGAAATCGTAGCCCCAGAAGATGTGCTGTAGATAGAAGTGCCTGTCGTAAAGTTAAAAAACGCATCAGAACCAGTGCTTTGCCAGCTCGCATTTCCAGAAGAGAAGGCGTATCCAACTGAAGAGCCGGTTCCTGTGCTAAGTAGGATTTTACCGCCACTTATATTAATGTTGTTGGCATCTTGCGTAGCAATCGAGCCGAGGCCCAAGCTCGAACGTGCATTGTTGTCGCTAGAAATGCCAAAAGTGAGACCTACAGCTCCCGTAGATGGGCTTGCCGAAAGGCTAAAGCCGGAGGCAGAGCTAGAAGCGGAGACGGACGATACCGCACTTCCGGAGCCGCTGCTGGCCGAGGTAACGCGACCCGTGGCGTCAACGGTAACGGTCGCATTCGTGTAGGTACCGGCAGAAACGCCAGAGTTCGAAACGGCAATAGAACCGCCGGAAAGCGACAACCCCGTGCCTGCGCTAATCTCTTCAATAGCACCCGTGCCGGCAGTCGTGCGGCCAAGCAAGCGCCCAGTAGCGACGGTGAGGCCCGACCCAGTAACCGCGCCAGAGCCAGCCGCGCTAAGGTTAGAGCGGGCCGTGGCAGCATCAGTTGCCCCAGTGCCGCCAGCAGCGACCGGGAGTGTGCCAGCCGTGATCGCAGACGCGGAGGTGGAGTAAAGTGCCCTGTTGGCGGCGGTCATCGTAGACAGGCCTGTTCCGCCATTGGCGACGTTCAAAACGCCATCCAAGGTAACAGCTCCCGCCGTATTCGTATTTGGTGTAAATCCAGTTGTTCCAGCGCTAAACGTGGTCACACCACCAGCGGAACCCGTGGCCGCAATGGTGATCGCGCCGTTGCCATTTGTTACGGTGATGTTGGAGCCAGCCGTCAGGGTTGCTGGGGTCAGGCCGCCGGCATTATTGCCAATCAGAAGCTGTCCTGCCGTGTACGTCGTGGTGCCAGTGCCACCGTTAGCCACGCTAACAGGCGCAGTCAGATTGATGACCGATCCACTGGTGATGTTGATTCCATTGCCGCCAGTGACGGGGGAATTGTCTGCGAGATAGACGCTAGCAGTAGCTTGATCGACCCAAACAAACGTATTGGCGTCTTGAACCGCAAGGACATCATCGCCGGGAGAGCCGCCAGCGTTTCGCAAGACAACCGTGTACGCGCCCGTGGTGGCATTATCCACGATGAAGAAGCCAGAGATCGTGGCAGGGAAATAGACAATGACGTTGCCAGAAAGGGCGCCAGTAAACTTGATGTGAACGTTCTGACATTGAGTAGTAGTCAGGGTCACATTGACGTTGGTCAGCGCGATAGAAACCGTGCCGCCAAAGGCGTTGTCGATAATGTCCCAGTCGTCATTGATGGGAACGGTCCAGCCGGTCGGGTCAGACGAATAGTCCTGATACGCGGGCTTTTCGATCTGCTTGTTGGTCGTAAAGCTCGATGTCATCTCTGGACCCTCAGATATGCTTGTTGGCGATCTCCAAAGCCTTGGCTATGGATTCATCGTCAGATTGTAGCAAAGGCTCTGTAGATTTGTTGATTTCTTTCTTGGCCCGATCCGCTGCCGCCACAAGGCGCGCGCCAATCGATGAAGATGAAACCTTTCCACCGGATGCACGCTGCTCGCGAGGCTGGTCCAGCGACCGCTCGTAAGACATAGCACCGACAAGGCCTGCAATCTTCTCTTGAAGACGAGCGACCACCTCGGGAGACGGCTTTTGCATCAGGAGCATCATTACTTCTGGATCGCGCGCGGCAATTTGAAGTTGCTGGATGCTCATGTTGCGCGTATCGCCGAGCATAAACTGACCAATTCGCTCTGCAATCGGTCCTGTAACTCGGCCCGTTCCCAACGCACCTACGGCAGCGCCAAGAAAATCAGTTGCGCCGGGATACCCAGCCATTGCAGATGCGACACGGGCAGCCAATTCAGCGGCGACAACATCCGAAATGCGCCCAATGCTTCGCCCATAGACAATGTCCATGATGCGGCCATTCTGAAGGCGAGCCAATGTTTCGCTGGGATTAGTCGTATAGGACGGCAGCCGCTCCATAGCCTGCGCGGATCGGCCAATGGCGTCGATGAATTTCTTCTCTTGGGGCGTCCCAAGAGTAGCTTTCAATTCAGTTCCATTTGCACGCAGGAAATTTGCAAGCCGATCTGGATTGCCGCTGTTAATCGCAGCCTCAAAGTTCATATTAAGCTGACGCAGAGCAGCAGCCTGCTCAGATTCGCCAGCCTTACGAGCAAGATCAGTAAGCCTATCGCGCAGACCCGGAACTTCTTGGGCAAACGCAGCGTTTTTAGGGTCAGCGAGGAACCTATTAACGTCTGCTTGAGACAGTTTAACTTTGCTGCCGTTTTGCGTTAGTTGCCCAACCATCCAGTTACTAATGTCTGAGTCCAAAGCGGCCCCAAACGTATTGCGAACTTGCTTCAGATTTTCGACAGCATTCCTGCCGCTATACATGGCTCCAAAGACAGCGTCAGAGCCAATCTTCGGGATGCCGCCAGCGCTTTCTTCAACGAGTTTCGCCATAAACTCGGGGCGAAACGTGTCGTAATAATCTTTCGTAGCCGCAACAGCCTGCTGCCACGCGCCACGCGACTGACCAGTCCGATCACCAAAGCGAATGTTAGATGGGTCATTGATCACATCTGCGATCTTAGACCCGAGCTTTTGATGGATCATGCCAAGGGAGCCTTTGCCCTGACCAAACGCTCCACGCGCTTCGTCAAGAACAAGGGATCGAATAGCCTGAAGCTCCAGAAGCGGAACTGTCTTAGCGCCACCTTCAGCCATCAAAGCATTTATTCTTTGCAGAACTTCAGGAGACAGACGGCTGCGATCAGTCGGCGTCAAAGACTGAAGATAATCATCTAGCTGTGTCGCCGCTTTGTTGCGATAAACAGCAGCCTGAGAGATGAGCGGATTTTGCCATGCCAGTTTGGCCGCTTCGTCCTTTTGTTTTTCCAGAGCATCAATAGCAGCGCGCGCAGCCCGAGAAGCCTCACCCTGCGGATTAACCCCTTGGAGGCCGATAGCCTGCGCCATATCAGGCTGGCGGATGCCGGCACCAATCATACCCGGCGCGCGAGCCGCTTCAGTGCCAAGAGCCTGCCGCGACCGCTCAATCTGTTGCTGAAGCGCAATAGCTTCCGTAGATGCCGGGTCTAGCTGGGCAAGTTGCCGCTCAAGGTTGGCGAGCTGGCCGCTGCGTGCAGCCTGTGCCGATGTTAGATCAACGCCTTGCAGGTATCGTTCTGGATCGGATTGTGCTGCGGCTCTTTCGGCTCGCAGAGCCGCCTGAACGGCCTGCGGATCATCTACGCTTTCGCGCAGAACTTGACCCGCCACACGCTCCGCACGCTCCTGAACAGCAGCAGGGCGGGTAAGGGCATATCGACCCTGAGCAACGCCGCCAGCAAGGCCGCCAGCTAAAGTGCCGGCCAACTGGGCAGGAAGCTCCAGCGACGAGCCACGGAACAGTTCTTTAGCCGACGCACCAGTCAAGCCGCCGCCTGCACCAATGGCAAGCTTTGAGGCCATGCCGCCGGGGCCGACAGCCGCGCCGCCGACCATTTCCATCGTGTCTTTAGCGATCCGTCCCGGTGAAGTTGTCGGCTCGTACTGAGTAACACCCTTGATTTGCGGAGCTACAGTTTCCGCAGCCTTAATTGTCTGTGCTGAAGTTGGCGCAAAAGAAATGGCGCTGGGAACGAGCTTGCGCGATTCGGCCTCTTTAGCGGCCTCCATCATGCGCTGCTCAATCTCCTCCTGCGGTTTGCCCGTTAGGTAGGAGCCTGCATATGAGCCGGCTTTTCTAACGCCAACATCGACCAGATCGCGAAGATCGCCAACGATGCCGGGAATGCCGAGAACGCCGCGAGACGCGCCCGCAGCCGCTCCCATGCCAAGGTCTCCCATCGGGCCATAAACTGTCGGCTTGCCCTCTTCAGAAGGAAGGGCAAAGTCAGGACCAGAATATTTTTCTTTCGGAGCCGTTTTAGGTTCAGTCTCGCTTGGGAGGAAAAACTCGTTGCTCACGATTACCTCCCAAGAATCTTGTCGGTGATGCCCTTGCCGTATTTCCCGTCAATTTTACTACGAGCGTTAGACAAAATTTCCGGGTTATCGCGAACAGCGTTCACCAGAGCTTCTCTGTCTCTCGGATCAACGGTCGAGAGAATTGCCCTATCAGCATACATCTGCGGCGGGTTCATCTGACGGAACATTTCTTCCGCACCGCTCAGATGACCAAAGCGCGAGTAGTAGTTGTTATAAAACTGCGCTTTGTCCTGCTCATATTTTGCCGCTTCGCGAAGACCGGCAGAAATACGCATGTAACCCATCGGCGTGTTTTCAATGCCGGGGTTAGCCTGCACAGACTGCTGCACAATGAAGCCCGGCTCACGCGAGCCAATAGACCGCGCAAGAGCAGAGCCAAGACGGAAAGTGTTCTTGGAAATACTTTCCAAAGCAGCAACATCATCAGGATTGAACGCAGCCTTGCCGCCCATTCCTTGGATGAAGGTGTTCGCGCGATTCGCAAAGTTCTTACGCTCTTCAGCATAAGCACCGGGCACCAAGAACCCTTCCTTTGGAAGGTTTGAAAACTGCTTATCCATCTCATCAAGGGCGTAAATCTGATCATACGCAGCCTCAGCCTTGCGAGCCTGTTCTTCAACAATTGGCTTCGCAATAGCTGCCTGCTGCTCCTTCATCTTGGGGTCCATCTCGATGTTCAGATGCTCCGGCGGTTCATAATCGTCGGGCAACGTAACAGTTGGATTCCAAGTATTGACGTTGAGCTTCTGACCAGCCGGCGCAGCCGCAGGCTTGGGCGCTTCTTGGCGGCCCTCAGACGGCTTTGGAGCCTCTGCCTTGCCGCCAGTGGGAAGCTCAGAGCCGGGCTTAACAGGAACCTTCTCAACCTTGCCTTCAAATCCGGGCAGCGGCTTAAGGTCTTTGTCCGTGATTTGAACCGGGGGCTTCGTCGGGTTGGATTTGTCAAGAATGTACCAGCCGCGACCACGCACCCACTGACGCTCATAGAGGCCAGATTCAAGGACGCGGGTTTCCATCCCAACCTTGCCAGTCTGTTGAACCTGAGTGCCAACTTCCTCGCGCTTCTTCTCAACGTCAGAAAGTTTCTCTTCAAGGTCTTGGAAGGATTTCGCTCCCGCCAACACACCAGCCGAAAGAGCAGTGCCAAAATTACGGGTCGGGGTAGTTCCCATCGTGCCCAACGCAGTCAGGGCAGGAATGATGAACTGACGGCTGGTAAGGAAATCACCCCAAGTTTGCTCTTGACCTCGCGGGTCTTTAGGGGCCGAAAAACCTTCCTTTGGTTTAAGGCCGCCCGCAGGCTTGATTACTTCAGTTCCAGCCGCAACACGATCTTCGCCTGCGGGCACAAGGCCAGCCGGGCGAGGAGCATCGACGCCTCGAACAAATCGGGTAGGACCAATGTCCGTGTATTCACGATCCCTAGCCCACGAAGGAATAGCAGCGCGGTCGCCTTTCGTTTGTGCAAGTATCGCCTGCGCGGCAGGCGCATAGAAGTTTAGCGCGCCGCCAGTCGGGTCTTCGCTTCTAGCAGCGAACGCTTCCCTCGCCATCTGCATGCGCGGGCTGTCCGCCGCAAAACGCATGGGATAGTTAGGCGCATCAGGATTGCTCCACGGCTCAAATTGGCTTCTAGCCGTAACCACATCCCTATAGTTCTCGCCCCACCGGCCAGATTTCAGGCGGTTTTCAATGACGGCGGCGATGCCACGCGCTTCTTCAGGGTCTTTCCCACCCATTTCAGCGGCAATAGTGCGGATCGCGTAGTCTTCATCACTCATCCCGCCGGCCTGATAACCGGAACGCTGCGGGACAAGGCCGCCAGAATACCGCTCTTCACGCGCGGCATCTTCCGTCGCAAGCTTGTAATCAACCGTCTTGTACTTGCCAGAGCGGCCAACCGCTTCAGGATGCTCTTTCTCGACCTCTTGCGCCATCAAGCCGATCTGAGTGCGAGGGTCACCCTTGTAGTTAAACCGATAAATGGTCTGACCATCATTAGTTTTGCCAATCGGCTGAACGTTTTCTTTGGCGCGCTTATCAGAAATAAAGGGAAGGAAAGCGAGAAGTGCGCTGATCCCTTCAGCGGCGGCTGTTCCAATAGAGCCAAGCGTGCCAAGGCCCGCAGCCGCTTCACCAGCCGCAGCAGCACCAGCACCAAGGCCAGCAGCCTCTGCCGCGCCGGCGCCGAGACCAGCGGCAGCAGCCTCGGATGCAGCAGTGCCCATTCCCGTGGCGGCAGCAGCCTCGCCACCGGGGCCGAGAAGCGTGCTGAGTTTGTCGAGGCCCTTCGATCCAAGCTTCCCAAGTTTATCCGCTGCGCCCAGCCCCTGCGTTAGCTGAGTAAGGCCGCTAGGCTGCGCGGCAGATTTGGCGGCAGCACGAAGCTCTGCGTCATTGGTCGGCAGTTTGCGAATTTGCGGCTCTTCAAGAGCAGAGTCGGGGATATAGCCCTGATTTCCAGACACCGAGCCATAGGGCAGACCGCCGCCAAGGCTCTTATGTGGCACTAGACCGCCGTGCTGATAGTCATAACCGGGGATTGAATACTTTTGATCATCCTCAAGCGGACGAACGTATTCAGCCGGTTTGGCACCCTTCGCTGGCATATCAGCCGCCGGGGGCGCGCCCGGAGACGGAGTAGGAGACGTGTTTTCTCCCGGCCCTTTTACTTTCTCTGATATAGCAGAAAGTGCCCGACGAGGAAGGCCCTTTTCAGAGGACAGTCTGTCAGCCATTTCGCCAAGCTGCGCCCACTGCTGTGCAGTTTGATAAGGCGAGATAGGCTTTTCCGGCCTGAAGTCAGACTTCAAAATAGACCGAGGAACAGGCAGGAATTTCGCAGGAATGTAGGTCTGCGCGCCCGGAGGCATCTGACCCATCATGTTCTGCATGTAAGGCGCGTAAGGGTTGGCTTGGCTCGCCTGAATGTCGCTCATCGTGTACGAGTCAACGATGCTGCCCTTAGCGTATGCCGCCCGACCACCGCGATTGAACTGCGAAGGCGCAGAGGTCGGAGCCGAGGCTGGCTGCGACTGCTGGGACTGCGAAGAAGCCTGCGGCTGGTTCTGGTTCTGCGACTGCTGCGTGGGCATAAGACCGCCGCCGTAGCCGCCGTAACCGCCCAGATTGCCGTAGCCCCCAAGTGGCTGATAGCCGCCGTAGCCACCCATCGGGCTAAAGCCACCGTAGCCCCCAAGGCCGCCAAACATCCCATAAGGATTGGCATAGGCAAAGGAAGCCATCGCGGGGGAGCCATAACCACCATACCCGCCAAAGCCACCAAACCCACCGTAGCCACCGTAACCGCCAAACCCGCCAATCCCGCCTGTGCCCATTCCAAATGGAGACATAGACATTGCGGGCTGATACGAGAACGGCTGTATGTTCCCAGCCGCATATTCAGGTGATGCACGCATCGCAGCGGCAATCGCGGCAGGACTGACGCCGCCTGCATAAGCATTGCGCCAGTAATTCATGCCAGAAGGATCGGCATTGCGCCCAAGATTCTGCTGATACAGGTTGTTGATGACAGCCTGCGGCGAGAACGAAGATGCACCAGAACCGAGAGATGCAGAGTAGGAGCCGTACCTATTGCGGACGGGCATGCCAGTTTGGACAAACGCACCCGGATCATACGTCAGCGGCTTTTGAACCGGAGGAATTGCGGGCGCGCCAGCAGCCTTGCCATCGGCAGCAGCCGTAGTTTTCGCGGCATCCGTCGTTTTTGCTGCGGTAGTTGTCGTAGAAGCATTGGTTGTTTTAGCTGCATCAGCGGCTTGCGTAGTTGCAGTATTGTTAGACAGCGCGCCCGTGCCCATCGATATTCCGGGTGTTACGCCCTGTTTGATGTCGTAGTTTTTGCCTTCTTCAGAGCCGGCAATTCCCTTTTGAACATCATCAAAGGATGTTCCTTGGGCGAGCAAATTTTCCCAATAATCGGTTTCAGATTCATTCTTCGGTGCGCGACCAAGTTCCCGTTGGTAGAAGTCCGCGACAGCCTTTTCACGAAGGCCCGGCGCAACAATGTTTTGGAAGTCCTCGTTAGACATGGAGGCTTCACGATCAGGATGCGTCCAGTCGTTGTACTCTTCGCGATACTGCCAGCCGGTGTTGTCGGGGATGCCACCAGCCGCGTATCCCGCACGCGGAACAAGGCCGCCGTATTCATAATCGCCCGGCTCATTCACTGCGCCGCCCATACGAGACGGGATCAGGCCACCAGTGTAGCGCGCCATGCGCTTGGCAGAATCTTCAGTAGCCTTCTCGTAATCGACCGTCTTGTAGCCGCCCGACAGACCGACGGCTTCAGGATGCTTCTTCTCAACCTCATCAGCCATGAGGCCGATCTGAGTACGGTCGTCGCCCTTGTACTTAAAGCGATAGATCGGAATGCCATCCTTGGTCGTGCCGATCTTCTCGGCGTCTTCCTTCAGCCGGCGATCCGAGAAGAACCCACTACCGCTGCTCTGCGTGGTCGTGGTGCTGCCCGACAGCGCGCCCGTGCCCATCGCAAGGTTCCCGAGGAACTGCGTCTGCTGGTAGGGGAAGCCCTGCTGCTGCATGAACTGGTTGTACATGGCCGTCTTGGCGGCCTGTTCCGTCTGCTGCTGCTGCTGACCGGCGGCCATCTGAGCCTGCGCGCCAGCAAGAGCCTGCTGCTCTGCCTGAGAGCCAAGACCGGCATACGCCTGACCACCGCCAAGGCCCATTTGATACAGGTTCTGAGCCGCCTGCTGCTGCAATGCAGCCTGCTGCTGGGCAAGCCCATACAGGTTCTGCCCAAAGCCGCCATAGGCCTGTGCCGCCCCAAGGCCTTGAGCATACTGCTGCTGACCAAGAGCAGCCATCTGCTGGGCCGCCTGAGCCTGCGCGGCACGATTGGCCTGCGCTGCGGCCAAAGCCTGCGCCTGCTGCTGCTGGGCGGTCGATAGGGCCTGCCCATAGCCCTGCTGATAGATGTTGGACAGGGTCTGGCCGGTCGCCATTTCCTGCTGACGCATAAGATTGGCGCGGGCAATCGCAGCGCGGTCGCCGCCAAAAGCGCCAGAGCGGATCGCATTACCGATCTCCCGCTGACGTTCTTCTTCCTGCTGCTGCCGCAGGTTACGCATCGTAGACTGAGCTACAGCTTCAGTGTAAGGAGACTGATACTGCGCGATCTCGGCTTGCGTCAGCGGGCCGGCATTAACCGGACCAGCGCCGGCATAAAGCATAGGCATAGCTGCGCCAGCATACTGCTGACCCATGCCATATGCCTGCCCAATCATAGGGATAGCGCCACGGTACAAGCCCGTGGCGGCCCCGAGACCGGCTTCTCCGGTGCCAAGAGAGCCATAAACAAGGGGATTAGCCTGACCCATGCCGCTAGCAATGGCTTGCTGGCCGGCATAGAGCGAAGGCTGGGCCATACCAACAGAGGCGTTGATGTTCTCAATCGCAGCCTGCTGGGTAGGGGTCATCTCAGCGACAAAGGCGCTGGGATCGGCAGAGTAGGGAACGAAAGGCTGCGAGGCGGCTTGTTTGCCGCGCGCAAAGACCTCTCTATAGTTCTCTAAAACCTCGGGCGGGATTTGAACCGTTTGTGTGGAAGTTGTTCCGCCACCGCACATTCTAATTCCCTCTCGGCGTTAATTGGGGAGCATTGTAAAGAAACACCGCGCCTTTGGGTTTTCCAAAATGACGCTGGTACATCTTTATTTTTGCCTCCGTCCTAACCGTAGACATCACACCTATAAGCAGCGGCAGCCCAAGGTCTTCAGCGGTTTTCTTCGAGAACTCACAAAGCCGTCTCGCCCGGCCCCCCTTAACGCTCCTGTACTGGGGAGGGATAAAAATAACCCTTTCCTCCAGAACGTCTTGATCTGAATACCACATTTTCCCGACGCGCAGAAGAACCCCGCCCTCGGCTTTGCCACCGGGTTTGGAAATAATTCCAATTAACCCCCGGTCTTGGTTCAAAGCCGGCCACACATCCTGCAAAAGACGTTCTGGATCAGGCTCCATAAGCCCTATTTCCCGAACCGCCTCGACCGCAGCTTCCATCACGTCATCCAAGTCCGCCGGCGTCCCAATCCGAATGATTAGGCCAGCATCTTCATCTTCTGACATTTTTCCCCCTAACTGTCAGATTAGTCCTTCTTCGGGCCGGGAAGATTTTTCAATGTCTTCACGGTTTTGGCGCGCATTTGCACGACAAAATCATCCAATCCTTTATGCCCCGCATCTATATCGCCGCCCCCAATCCAGCGAATATCGCGAGGGTGGATCACATATTCGCCGCCAGCAGCGATAATCGGCACCGGCGACCCTTCAGCTTCACCTTCATCCATCGGCGCGCCGCCGGGCTGGCTGAAGATTTTCTTAGCGATTCGGAACCCTGCCTCAGTGTTCCCTTCGCCCATAGCCGAGATTATGTCGGCAGGAATAACGTAAGAGCCTGATACCACATGCATAGGCAGATGGTCGGTCCTACCAGCGACCGGGCTGCGAATCGGTCCACTGTGCGTCTTTTCGGTCGTCACTTTTGGCGGCGGCGGTTTAATCTTTCCACCTTCCGCCCTTTTGCGCCGAGCCACATCAAGAGCAATGGCGACCGCCTGCTTCTGAGGACGACCCGTTCCCATAAGCTCGCTGATGTTAGCGCTGATGGTTTTCTGCGATGAGCCTTTTTTGAGCGGCATGGCTTACCCCAGCGAATAAGTGACGTTGATGGATTGACCCGTGCCCGGCACAACCACAAGACCATTTGTGAAGACAAGGCCGGCTGGTGAGATGCCGACCGTAGTTCCAACAACGCAAAGAGCCTGAGATGCAGAGTAGCCGCTGGTGGCGTTGTAATTGTAGATTGTTCCAGCCGCGCTGCCTGCAACGATAACATTCCACGACACCAAATATCCGCGCCCTGTTGCAATAACAGTCGGAGCTGTAATGGTCGCAGATGTATACGATCCCTGACCTCGAAGGAGAGCGTTAGTGTAGCCGTTGATGGCGACGACACCGTTCTTCTGAGTTGTCAGGATGTCGTCGAGAGACGCCATTAGAACTTCCCGTCAGGCTGGTAGCGGTATCGGATATTACCAATACGCCAGAATGTTCCAGAATCAGTGCTTTCAAGTTTGATCGATGTCAGCCTGCCCCTAAAGCGCGGCGTGATGTAGGTCGTTGCCTGCGTCATGGTATACGGGCCGTAGGCAGTCGGCGTCTGACCGGGATAGTCGGCAACATAAAACGTAAGGTTTACGTTGGCGTTTTGCGTGCCGCCAAAATAACCCCATTTCATGTCAGGCCAAACCTGATCGACAAACATCTTCAGATCGGCTTCATTCATTACGAAATAGCCGCTCTGGAAGCTCGAATACATAGCCGAGCCATCAGCATCAGGCGAAGTTTCGTGCTGGTAAATGTACTCGTTAGCGCCCGCGCCAATCGGAGGCCCAAGAACGCTCTCGTTAATCCATGCCGTGCGTGCGACATAGGGATTGTTGTTCGTGTCCTGACCATAGTCCCACTGGTCAAGTAGCACGTTGTATTTGATGTAGTGGCTGATCTCGCCGCCGTTGCTGTTGGTTGGGAACTCCCAACGCAGCTCTCCAAATCGAGAATTTGCGCCAAAGCGAATCTTATCAAGCGCGACCTGAGAGGTGTCGAGGTCTTGGAACACCACGTCCCAAATCGGACAGCGAATAGGTTCAACGCCATTCCCGGAAAGTTTGAAGAACTGGCTCTGCCCCATCCAGTAAACGACACCGTTCATTGAGCCGGCAGCCTTGCGACCAATCAGGCCGCAGCCGTTACCAAGTTCGTTGAACTGATAGACGTAGGGCGTGCCAACATACTGCATCGCCCACACGCCAAGATCAGTCCAGATCAGGCCCTGCTGCGGACCTTGAATGCCCTGAACGATTTTAGAGCCTTTCGGGATGCGGTAGGAGCCGGCCTGATTGGTCGGCGTGGCATACCAGACATCGTAGTTGTCTACGTCACACCAGCGGATCAAAAGCGGGTCGATGATCCCGGTAAATGTTGACCCATAAGCAATAATCTGTCTCTGCGGCATAGCGACAAACATGCCGTTGTTTGCCGGTGGCGCATTTGAGATGATTGATGCAACAGGATCATTAACAGACGGCGACCATTGGAAGATGCCGCCGCCATAGGGATTGGCGATAAATATCTCGCCCCAGTTGTCGAGCGACCAGTCAACAGCCGTGATTGGCGTTCCAGAGCCAGCCGGGCTAGGGGCAGGACCAGCGCCATAACCGCCTTCTCCATACCCGCCGGTGCCATAGCCAGAGTTGGGAGGCAACGGGCCGACGTTGTTAAAGTATTCAAACTTTACGTCGCCGCCGTTCATAAACGCATTAGCAGTCGATGTCGCAGAGTTTGCCGCTCTAATCACAAAGACGCTGGAGCTTGTGACGCTGATAACAGTGTAATTGCCAAATAGGGTCACACCGCCAACCGGAGTGGAAACCAGAACAGGGAACGTATCCCCTTCGAGATAACCGTGGTTAGCAAGCGTGACATCCACAAACGGGCTGTTTGCAGTTGTGTCAAACTCAGGGACAGCACCGCCAGATGTGACGGACGACGTAGCATACGCCGGCTCACCAAAGATATTGGTGGCGTAGATAGAATAGTTGCTAGTTCCTGTCCCTGTGCAAGGATACAGGCCGAACAAGACAAGACCGCCAACACTCACCTGTGTCTTGATGTAAACAACATCAAAACTATCAACCAGCGTTCCTTGGTCATCGACAATGACCACCTGATTGCTGCCGCTAGTGGTGGTGAAATCTACAGTTGCACTGACAGTAGTGGTCTGCGGAGTAATATCCGTAAGGCCGCCTGACTTAATGACATCAAGAGACTCTTCAGCCCCAACGCCAAGGTAGGAGTTAGAATTTGTGTCTTCCCAAGCCCAAAGACAGCGAACAATCGATCCAATTGAGTTTGGGTAATACTTCTGCCACCCGCCAAGCTTCTGAATCAGGCCGCCATAAGTGCGATCTGGGATAAACCGAACGAGCTGTGAGGTAGAAATCCCAGCCTCATTAAGGGCTGGGGTTTTGTTTTGATCAACGCCCGGAATGAGTTTGACACTAGCGTGGGGCATTTATCACCCCCGAGACGGAGAAGCGACAGGCGCAGGAGACTGCGATGTCCAACCAGACGCTTCAAACTTCTTGCGAGCCTCTTCAACCGCAGCGCCCTTCAGAAGGGTCTGATACTGGTTCTCGTAAGACTGCGCCATAGCCGGGTCGTCACTCTGGCGGCCAAAGTTCCGCTGGTAGCCAGACACATAAACCATGCTTGCCATGATGAAGAGGTCAGGCAGATAGAGGCTTATGAAAGTTGTCTGGTTGGAACTCGACAAGCTATCCGGGCGATACGTGCCGACAATCTCAACGTAATAGGGCTGATCTGGGAACGGCCCAACCAAAAAGAGATTGTCGTTGAAGGGCACGAAATACTTTGGCAAGCCAGTCACGGATGAGCCGCCATAAACCGCGTCCAAGAACTCTTTGGTCGTCGGAAGAAGCGGATTACGAGTGCCAGCGTTAGGATCAGTCTCGCCCGGTGGCGTGATGACGTTAATTTGCTCGCTGACAACAATCGTGCCCTGCGGGATCGTTAGCTGCCGGCTGCCGGAGGTGAACTGGTAGCCAGTGATCGACGTTGACGTAAAAAGAAAGTCAAGGTCACGATACATACGGTTTTCAGCGTAAGTAATCATCTGCGGAAGGATGGCTACAAACGCAGGATCACTTTCCTCGACAACAGCCAAGGTCGCGATTTGGGTTTTGTAGCTGGTCGTGCCAGCCACCGAACCATCGTAAGAAAGACCCGTTGTCATGTGATCCTCGCTAACGCCTTATTCTAGCACTTATTTGGCGTCATGGCACCAAGCCTCACGCTTGGCGTTATTGACCTTAATTTCACCGATTGTTTGATCGGTGTCTTTCTTAGACCAAGAAATATCGCGCCAAACAGCGCAAACTTTTGTGTTTGTGTTTTCAGTCCCGACGATGCCCGTCAGACTCGCGCAGCCGTTCAGGAGCAAGATTGACGGCACTAGCAGCATCCAGCGCATCTTTCGTCCTTTCTATAATATCAGCTTGAGCCTTAGCTTTCATGTCTTCAACGGCATCTGCTCTGATCTTAAAATAGACCCCAGCTAACGCTATAAAGACCACGCCACCGATAACGATGTAGCGCCCTAGAGGGCTGAAAAGCAGGCCAATCATGCGCCTTCCTCATCGAGCCTCTGTTTCCTGAAGTACCAGACCGCCCCCGCAGCCACCACGATGACGAGGCAAACAAGAGCCGTACCGCTCATCGCGGACAGGATGTCGCCGCCCTCTTTCACGATGGGCATGACTTCCTGCACGACCGCGATAGCGCCAGCGCCGCCCGCAATCACCGCGCCATTAGCCTCTTTGGACTGAACAATGGACTTCTTGGGAGCCGGGAGATCAGGCTCCGTGCGGGCTTCGTCGTTGCAGACAGGCTGGGCAGTCTCAAGACCGCGCCACAGCTTAACCTCGGCACGACGCCGACGAACCAGACCGGGAAGCTCTTTGCCGCCGCCGCGCGTCCATTTCATAAATTCTGCGGGAACTTCATCGAACTTCTCGACGTTGACCTTCTTCAGCAGCGTGGATTTCGCCAGCGCGCCTACACCGGCATTGTAGGCAAAATCGACCAGCGCATCGAATTGGCCTTGCGTAAGCTCAACTTTGACGAGCTTTTCTACGCCGGCTTCATACTGCACCATGTCGCGCTTAAGGATTTCCTCAGCTTCCGCCTTGGTAATTTCCATGCCGGGATTAACAGCCGGGCTGCCGGCAGCCGAGGTATGGCCGTAGCCAATGGTCCAAACGCCTGCCGGGCACTTGTATGCCTTCAGACGCAGGCCCTCAAACTCCTTAACCAGCGCCAATCCATCTGCCGACATCCTCATGGCAAAGCTCCTATTTCGTGATGTTGAAGGTCAGATTGGCGTGATCTGGATAGCTAATCAAAACCTCGCCTTCTGGGCATTTATACTTGATGCGCGCCAGCAGCGTAGCCTTACCGGGCGCGACCCGGTGCGGGTCTTCGATGGTGATCGCGTATCCAAACTTGTCTACCTTTTCGTTTGCCGGGCCGGAGAACGTCGCGATAGACGGGTTCGCTTTGTGAACGATGTAGCGAGAATCACGGACTTCCAGCCGAAATTGCTCAACTGAGCAGTCGTCCCTGATTTTGCGCCGAGCAGCCACCACGGCAAATTCGCCACTGGCAGGGCCGTCCGTGATGCTGAAATGCTCCGCAGACCACTCCAAAATAGGTTTGCGAAACAAGCCAAGCTTATCTGAGGCGGTATAGCCACCACCAACCATCGCAAACACAGCCGTGACCGCGCCAACCGATTTGGTAATGCGGTCAACGTCGAGGCTCATTTGTCAGCCTTTCTGTCGCGAAGGTCGTCTATTTTACGGAATATTTCATTACAGATTTGTTTGATTTCTTGGATGTCGTGCCGGAACTCTTCCTTGGCGACGTAAACGCGAGGAATTTCTGATTCGATCTTATGCAGGTCCGTGCGTAGTTCTTTAACGGCATCCCATAGCTGCCGCCCAAACCAGCCAAGACCTGTCAGAATGATCCCAAAAGCCAAGTTTATGAGGGACTGCGAATCCATCTTGTCATGCCGCCTTCTCCCCCTGCGCCAGAATTGCGTTCTGAATATACTCTAAATTAGCCTTCAGACGTAAGTCACCCGGCTCCATCTCGGCAGCAATTTTTGCTTGATCTAAGGCTATGTCTTTCAGCCCAAGATGCCACGCAGAAATGCTGGCGAGATCATGCGCCCAATAGCCCCAGACAGCCGGGTCACAGGTGTAGACTAGCTGCTTGTCTTTGATCTTCAGCGCCCGCATGGAGGCCGCAAAACACTCCTCCCAGCGGTGCTGCCGATACATCAGCATAGCAAGCTCACACCACGGTTCGCGGGTGTTGGGGGCTTCGCCAGCCGCCATGTAGTACCACTTCTCAGCCTGCGGCAGATCGCCAGTTTCAGCGTAGGACTTGCCCATAAGCCGCATGGCATAGCAACGCTCGTTCTGATTGCTGGCGGCGTTCATGCCGAGATAGGTCGTAAGGGCCTTCTTAGCCTCGTCCCAGCGCCGGTAAAACGTCAGCTCGCGAGCATAGTAGAAGTAGTGATGCGGGTCTGTGGCGTCCTCTTTGACCGCCACTTCCAGCATTTCCATGTACTGACCACGGCTCTTGGTTGGATCAGGATGATGGCTGACCAGAAGATGCGGGCACCACGCAGTGATATGCTCCACGCGCCCGTCTATCCGCAGGTCTTCGTGACAGGGGTGATGCCAGTGATAGCCATGACGGCTATGGATTTTTCGGTAAGGAAACCGAATGTTGTGGCCCCAGTCAAAGTAGTACCACAGGTTTGTGGTCTTACCGGGCACCCAGACCTGCTCAATTTTCTGCTTCCAGCCCGGCTCTAAAACCTCGTCCAAATCCAGCGAAATGCAAATATCAATAGACCGGGGAATAAGAGCAAGAGCAGCATTACGAGCGATGTCAAAGCGCCAAGGATTGACGTAAATGTGGTGGACCTTGGCTCTGCATTCTTCTGCAAGAACAACTGTGTCATCAGTGCTTCCAGTGTCAGCAATGAGGACAAGATCAGCCTCTTTAGCGGACTCGCAGAACCGTTTAACAAACTGTTCCTCGTTTTTGCTAATGGCGTAAATGCAGTACGTCAGTTTAATCTCGTACTTGGAGTAGACGTAAACGCCAATTTCTCCGTCTACGAAAGACCATGTAGGCTTTCCAAAACATAGTTTTACTTCTGCATCTGACCAGTTGTCTTTAACGTGAGCTTCGTGAGGGTTTCCCTCATACTCGCCCTGCGGATAATGCCCAATAGGAATACTGACAATTACAGTGTCAGCCCAGCGTTTAGCTTTGCGGACAAGCGCCTGAGCTTCTTCCTGCGTCATATGCTCAAGAACATCGCCGAGAAAGCAAACATCATATTTTTGATCTGTTTGCCACTCACGCGCATCAGCGACATGCAGATCAGGATACAGGTTCTTCAGGCCATACTTCTCAATGTATGGCTCCCATATCTCGACGCCTGTCCATGCAAGCTTGGGAAAGAGTTTGGCGTAGGTTCCCTCACCAACGCCGATGTCCAGAGCCGTTTTAGGCTGCGGAATCTTTGACATAACCCATTTGATGCTGGGCTTACCAGCCTGAGAGCTAAATGGCATGTGACCCCCTATCAATGCCGGTTAGAAAGTTATGCTACCCGAACCAGTCCAACGGTAAATGCGATAGCCACCAGAAACGGTAATCGTTGGCGATCCTGTCGTTGATGCGGCAGCATTATACGACGATGGGTAGCGTATAATTACAATACCAGAGCCGCCCTGACCGGCTGGTGGATTCCCATCGCCCACGCCGGCCCCTGAACCGCCGCCGGTGTTGGCCGTACCCGGCGATCCAGCGCTGCCGGCGTTGTTCGCGCCATTGCCGCCTCCGCCCAGTCCACCTGTTCCGGCAGTCGCACCAGACCGAACGCCACCGCCGCCGCCGCCCGCGTAGTAGGTTGCGGTGCCAGAGATGGATGATTGCAAGCCGTTACCGCCATTTCCGGCGACACTCGCGCTTGATGCTGAATCACCATTTGCCCCGGCACCACCGCCACCGCCGCCAGCATACGGGCTAACGACGCCGATGCCATTGCCGCCGTTCGTAGAACCAGTTCCGCCGTTGCCGTTGTAGCCGCCGCCCGCGCCGCTGCCGGCTACGCCACCGCCTGATCCTGCTCGTCCGTTAGCACCAGTGCTGGCTTGGTTTCCGCGCCCGCCCCCGCCGCACACAACGGTGCCAAAAGAGGAATCGCTACCGTCGCTGCCGTTACCGCCTGCGCCAACCGTCACTGTAATTGCAGACCCTACAGTGACCGCGTACCCCGTCGCCGTTTTATAGCCGCCAGCACCAGAACCGCCGCCGCCACCGCCGTTGCCAGTGATGTTTCCACCACCGCCCGCCACAACAAGATATTCAACCGTTGGCGGGGCATTCACCAAGGGCGGCCAAGTAGCTTTATTGGCCTCCTGTTCAGAGAGGCTCCAGATACCTACAGCGGAAGAAGCAGATGTTGGGTTATAGACGCCAACAATTCCGCCGTTGCTTCTTTTTTCCATTTTAGCCTCAGAAGGTAATGGAGCCGCTGCCAGTGAATATATAGATTCGGTAGCCGCCAGAAACAGTATAGGTTGGTGAACCTGTCGTAGATACAGCAGCCGCAAATGTGTCTGGGTATCGCAAAATAACGATTCCCGAACCACCAGCCGCGCCTGTTCCAGTAGAACTATTTTGCGCGCATCCACCACCACCACCGCCAGTATTTGCAGTGCCCGGCGTGCCGACTACGTCGCTTGTCTGCGTTCCAGCTCCGCCGCCGCCGTTCCCGCCCGCGCCACCAGTGCCGCCCGTGCGAATTCCGCCGCCACCACCGCCCGCATAGTAGGTGGCCGTGCCTGAAATGGAACTTTGAAGACCTATGCCGCCGTTGCCTGCGGTGGAAGTGTTTGGCGCAGTCTGTCCAGCAGCACCCGCGCCACCGCCACCCCCACCGGGGTAAGGGCTGCCAAAAACGCCGCCACCACCATCATTTCCTTGGCCCGGAGTTCCGGCTGCACCAACGCCACCAGAACCATATCCGCCGCCGCCGCCAGAGCCGCCAGTGTTACCAGTCCCGCCGCCGTTCGCTCCAGCGCCACCGCCAATAGACGTAATTGCTCCAAAAACAGAATTGCTTCCATTATTCCCCGGTGATGTGGTGGCCTGCGCGCCACCAGCGCCAACGGTGATTGTAATGGATGAGCCGGGGCTAACTGAGTAGCCTGTCGCTGTCCGATAACCGCCTGCGCCGCCGCCCCCGGCCCCAGCGCCACCACCGCCGCCGCCAGACCCTCCGCCAGCAACAACAAGATATTCAACGCTAGAAGGGGTTGGATAAAAAACAGGCCAACTTGAATTTATCTTGGCGGTTGATTGCTCAAACAATCCCCACGCGCCAGACGCCGAAGACGTGGTTGGCGCATTCTTAGGGCCAATGACGCCTCCGTTATTAATCATTAGTTGATTTCCTCGTAAGAGCAGACCGCCTCCAGATCAAGAGTCGCATTGGCGGTCAAACGGAGGCTGTCGCCTTCTTCAAGGTAGATGGACTTCGAGATCACATCGAGGGTGGCGTCGGCGGGAACCACGACGGTGTAGGCGATACGATAGGCAACGGACGAACGGAATAGATCGACGGTGATCTCGGCGTTGTTCGTGCCGTCCACATTGGAGATGTAAAGGGCATTCACCTTTAACACCTTTCCGCTTGCGGCGCTGTTAGTGACAATAGCCGTCGCGGATGTTCCGACAGCCTGAACCGCCGTCTTGCCGTAGATCGCGGTGACGTTAACGATATTGGGCGCAGCCATTGGATTAGCCTCCGAACACGATAGTCATTGCAATCGCCTTGCCGGTCGTTGCGTAGTTGGGGTTGGTCGATTGCCACGTCGTTCCATTTGAGACGAGCAAGTTACCATTTGCACCAGAAGAGGTCAGGCCCGTGCCACCTTTAGACGGCTGCAAAACACCCGACGTGTTAGCGCCCGGAGCAAGATTGGATAGGTCGCGGGGGATAGTCATTGGTCGCTCCTTAACGGATCAGTTATTAGCCTACCTGAGACTTAATAACGTCCAACATAATCTTTGCTTTCTTCTGCTCCAGCTTCTCAGAAGCCAGAAGCGTCTGCAACTGATCTTCAAAGCTGGCGAGTTCAGCCCTTTCATTCGCGGGCATCGCAGCAATCTGCTGCAAAGCAAGCGTGTAGTTATCAATGTTGATCTGATAGTGCATGACTTCCTGCTCTCGCGCCTCAAGCGCCGTAGCAAGAATGGTCCCCCGCATTACAACATTGTCCACCATGTTAACCTCCTGATTTTAGATCACGCTGTCCCAAAGGATACGCTAGTCCCCGTGCTTGGCGGCAAAGTGGACGGATTGGCGTACTTTGTGCCAAAACCCGTGGCATTTGACCAAGGATAAACGCTAACAAATGGCGTAGTACCGTGAGCAACTGCAACTGCCGTTCCGGCAGCGTTGAACGTCACGCCAAAACCCTCGCCCGTCGGTAGGGTGGCAGGATTGGAGTACTTTGTTCCAAAACCGCTGCCAGACCAAGCATAAGCTGCCACGAAAGTGTTTGTGCCATGTCCGACCACAATGGCAGTGCTGGTCGGGTTGAAGGCTACGCTGTCACCCGTTCCTGCGGGTAGGGTAGATGGATTTGCATATTTAGTTCCAAACCCACCACCAGACCACGGATATGCAGTGATAAATGGCGTCGTCGTATGAGCAACGGCAACATGCGAGCCGTTAGGCGCAAATGCAACGCCGTTTCCAGTGCCGGTTGGCTGAGTAGCTGGGTCAGCAAACTTGGACCCAAATCCGCCGGAAGACCAAGCATATATGGAAACAAAAGGCGGTGAGTTGTGAGCGACCGCAAGCGCGGAGTCGCTGGGGCTGAACGCAATTCCGTTTCCTGTGCCGGTAGGCAATGTCGCCGGGTTTGCATACTTGGTCCCAAAGCCGCCGGACGACCAAGGATAAGCAGTCACATACGGCGTTGCACCATGAGAAACAGCAATAGCAGTGCTATTAGAATTAAAATCCACGCCATTCCCAACGCCCGTTGGAAGTGTTGCGGGGTTGGCATATTTTGAACCAAAACCACCGACTGACCAAGGATATACGCTCAAGAACGGGCTGGTCGCGTGAGAAACGGCAAGAGCGGTGGAATTATGATTGAAGGCCACACCAACGCCCGTGCTGGCGGGGAGAGTGGCTGGATTTGCGTATTTTGAGCCAAACCCACCGCCAACAGAGAACGTGTACACGCTTACGAAAGGCGTAAGACCGTGCGAAAGAGCAAGGAAGCCGCTTATGGAAAGCGTGCAAAACCCGTACCCTCTAGCTGATCCTGCTGCAAAGCTGATTGCGGTTGGCATGTTTCAACCTCACGCAAATCTGGTCTGTGAAGCCAGAACGGTGAACGTCGCCGCGCCAGTCTTTATGATCGTATAAACATACGCATCAATGCTAGAAGCATTGCCAGACGTCCAAGCCGTGCCACCCTGATACTTTGGAGTCACGGATGAACCATCTATCTGAACAGCGCTATTGTAATACGCGGTTGGCCCATTGGTGGCGAGGAACACAACCGTAATAGTCTGACCCGTTGCCATAGCAGAATCCAAGCTTGTACCGCTGCTGGCACGAAAGTTCATGGTCCAGTTGGCTGTTGCATTGACTGTATAATAAAGAATGGACTGTGTGGTCACGTCGTAGTTTATTGTACCTATCGCCGCCGTAGCTGAAACCGTTGTGACTTCAGCCATGTTAGTAAGAACAAGCCCAAGAGACGACGTTGTTCCTGTTATAGTAACCTTACTGGCAAACGTCGCTGACTGGTCTGTTCCAAGCGTAAGAGCTGTGGTGCCGTTATTGGTCTGAAGCTGAAGCACGCCAGAGGCATCGCCCGTTGAAATCAGGCCGCTTGAAGCTCCATTAGAGGCGTTGATCGTTGAAGGCATCTCAGACCTCTTAGCTCACAGCCACCCAAGACTGGGTTGTTTCATTCCAATAATAACTGCCGCCATCAGTCGGATAAGGGACGGGAGCCTGCCATTGGCACGTAGCCTCATCCAAAACCCATGACGGATACGGCTGTGGGGGAATGAACGCATCCCTCACAGCATCATAAGTATAGCCAATTCCCGCATAGTTTTTGCGGAAATTTGCATTGTAGCTGGTCTGTTTCCAAAGGGTTTCCGCGCCAAAAAGCGATTGACAGAACGCAATCCCAATAGATTCCTGTTCCACGCCGTTGACATCAACAGTTTCACTGTTGTTGACCACGATGACCTGTTGAACAATCCCCGCGCTATCAAGCTGTGCAAAGTGTGCCATGATGTCCCTCAGAAAGTTATGGTGCCAGAACCGGTAAATTTATAATACCGGTAGCCGCCAGACGTTGTTACAGTTGGGGAGCCTGTCGTAGATGATGCTGCTGAATTAGCTTGAGGGTATCTAATAATTACAACCCCAGAGCCGCCAGCCGCTCCATTGCTGCTTGGGCCAGCACCCCCGCCACCACCGCCAGTGTTTGCAGTTCCGGCTGTAGCAGGCGTTGCAGAGCCGTGCCCATACCCGGTTCCTCCACCACCAGAACCACCTGACCCACCGCTGCCAGTACCCGCGTCACCGTCACCGCCGCCACCACCGCCAGCATATGTTACGCCATCAAGCCACGTAGAACCCGCGCCGCCATTTGCACCTTGAGTATTATCACCAGAAGAAACATTAGAGCCAACCGCACTAGCGCCACCACCACCCGCGCCGCCTCGACCTGACCCCGTGGCATTACCCGCGCCGCCATTATTGCCTTGCCCCGCCGTGCCTGTGCCGCCAGCCGAGGCTTGACCGCCACCACCGCCAGAGCCGCCATTAGCGCCAATATATCCTGCGCCGCCGCCGCCGCCGGTAGAGGTGTAAGTGAACCCGCTAGAATTGCTGCCCGCATTTCCTTGATAGTTTGGCGCAGACCCCCCGCCAGAAGCTCCGCCAGCGCCAATCGTAATTGTATATGGGGAGCCAGCTACGACAGATACGCCCGTAAATGAGCGATACCCTCCAGCGCCACCGCCTCCAGTACCCGCAGTGGAGAAAGGCGCAATTGGGCCAGCACCACCACCCGCAACGACCAAAAGATCAATGCTGGTTGGCGTTCCTCCACCAGAAGATGAAAACTGCAAGTTTTTGGCGGCGAACATTACGGTGTGTACCCCTGAACGTAAGTGCCATACCAATTTGTGCCATCAGAGATGAACGTCAAAATGTCCATTTTTCCGGCAGTTGCAGTGATTGTTGGCGCGCCTGCTGTAGGCCATTTTACCCCAGTAAATGTAGCTGTACCATTTCCGGTGCTGGCGGCTTGCTTGAGCAGCAACACGAACGACTTACCCGCAGTGGCAGTCGGCATTGTGAACGTGCAAGCGGTCGAGGCAGTCAAGGTAGCTGTGATGACCGTGCCAGCGGAGATCGCAATGGTCGCCGATGTCGTCACCGTGCCAAGCGCGACCACCGTTTCCGTATAAGCGCTAACAGTAGGATTGGTAATCGTGGGGCTTGAAATTGTAGCGCTAGAAAGAGTAGCGCCGGAGATCGTAGACGAAAATCCGGGCGCGCTAGAGCCATTAGACACAAGCACCTGACCAGATGTGCCCGCTCCGGTAAACGCCACATTTGCCCCGTCGCCATAGCCAACGCCGCCGGCGGTCGGTGTGTTGCTGCCAACTATCGTGACTGGCATTTCTCACTCCTAGAACGTGATCGAACCGCTGCCGGTCCAACGATATATGCGGAAGCCACCAGATACGGTGATGCTTGGAGAACCAGTAGTGGATAAAGCAGGGCTATAAACGTCTGAATAGCGGACGATAACTACGCCAGACCCACCACTGCCTCCGGCATTACCAACGCCGCCTCCTGCCGCGCCGCCGCCGCCGCCAGACCCCGTGTTGGCAGTTGCGCTAGTTCCGGTTCTAGTTGCTGTTCCAGAGCCTCCGTCCCCAGCACCGCCACCACCGCCGGTTCCTCCAGCGCTAGATGATCCACCACCGCCGCCGCCACCGCCAGCGTAAGAAACAGAGGAACCAGAAATAGAGCTTGATATGCTGCCGCCGCCACCCGCGCCAACACCACCCGTTGCAGCAGCGCCATTGCTTGATCGGCCACCACCGCCACCGCCGCCGCCATTATCTGTAGTGCCGCTGCCACCCGTAGTGCCGCCAGCACCGCCATTTGATCCTTCAGCAGGGGAATATCCGCCACTGTTTCCAGTACCACCGGCAGCAGATAAACGACCCGAGCCGCCGCCGCCCGAGCCACCAGTTCCCCCGGTAAGCCCAGTAGGTGCCCCTCTGCCGCCTCCCGTGGAGGTAATAGTGCTAAAAACAGAACCTGAACCGGCAGAACCGCTGCTTCCGCCTGCGCCAACTGTGACTGTGTAAGAAACACCGCCAGCTACGGCAAGACCAGATGCTGTTCTGTAGCCCCCTGCACCACCACCGCCAGCGCCGCCATTATTGTTGTCCCCCTCACCACCGCCTCCACCACCAGCAACAACAAGATATTCTACTGTTGGCGGCGGATTAGAGCTGCCAAATGCACTACCAAGAAGAGCAAGGTGGATGCCGCTCACGAGACATTCCCTGTAATTACGCAGACCGTGCCGGAGATAAACAGAATGGTGCAGATGCCTCTGGTAGCGAGAGAAACGGTCGCCTTGTCAGCATCCGTGCCGCCAATGTAGGCCGTGGTGATCGTACAGGTGATCGTGATGCTGCCAGACGTGTTGTTAAACACGGACACCACGTCACCAGTGGAAAACACCGCATCAGGAATAACGATGCTTCCGCCAGTACTGACGTTGATAAATTCACCCACATCACCTGTGGTCAGCGTATAGCTGCCGGTCTTAGCGGCACCAGACTGAGGGATAGCGCGAAGATTGCCCGCCGCATCAGACACTACACCGACAAAGTTCGCGGCTTGCGTTGTAGTCAACGTCAGCGCAGTGGTCGTGCCATTAGTCTGGAAGACCAGATTGCCAGTCGTATCGCCCGTGCTTTGCAGAGCAGTTGTGCCAGTGGTTCCCGCTGCAATCGTACTCATCAGATCACCACCCAGCGTTGTCCCGAGGAAATCGTCACCGTCGCCCCGCTCGCAACCGTGATGGGGCCAACAGAAATGCCGTTATACGAGGTCGGCATCGTGTAGTTGGACGAGATCGTCGTGTAGTTGAGAATAATCGCGTCATTCGCGACCAGCGGCGAGAAGCCTGTCGGACCTGTGGCACCGGTCGGGCCAGTCGGGCCAATCGGTCCCGCGCCAAACGTGTTCACGGAGATCGCGACAAATTCCACGATGTCGCCAGCAGTGCAAGCCGTAGCCAGCACAACATCCGTTCCCGTAGAGGCCGTGTAGTCTGAACCGTTCAGGAACACGCCGTTGACGTACACTTGCACGTAACCAACCGTGTACGTGACAGAGAACGTCGTCTGACCGCCTGTGGCAGTGAACGAAGTACGGGTGTAAGACGCCACGCCAGTTGGGCCGGTCGGGCCGGTAGGACCGGCTGTTCCATTAGCGCCAGTCGGGCCAGTAGGGCCAGCAACACCAGTTGGTCCGGTTGGACCAGCAACGCCAGCATCACCCGTGGGGCCGGTGGGGCCAGCAACGCCAGTAGGGCCAGAAGAACCCGTAGCTCCGGTAGGACCAGTAGGTCCAACCGCACCAGCATCTCCGGTGGGACCAGTGGGGCCGTTAGCGCCCGTGGGGCCAATCGCACCCGTTGCGCCAGTCGGGCCGGTAGGGCCGTTAACGCCAGCGGTGCCGGTGGGGCCGGTCGGGCCAATGTCACCCGTAGGACCAGTCGGACCATTAGCGCCCGCAGTTCCCGTTGGGCCGGTCGGGCCTGCCGCACCAGCCGTACCTGTAGGGCCTGTCGGGCCAGTCGGGCCAGCGCCGGTCGGGCCGGTCGGGCCAACTTGCAGGTACATGACCTGCATGACGCTAACGATTAGCGACGGAACAGCCGGGTTAGATACGCCCGCAGGCTCATGCTCAAGAATGATGTTGGCGTTATCTGTCATCCAGATAAGCTCGACATAATCCCCGGCAGTGAACGTATCCAAGTAATCCCAAGCCGCTACGACATATGGGGCGTTGCTGGGGACCGTCAGTCTGGTGTCAGAACTTGGGATGTCCACCCCGTTCTTTCTGAACCAAATGTTGACTGTCTGGCCGGGACCACCGCCGCCAGTGTTATGGAACTGGGCAGAGAACTGAATATCAAACGTGCCGCCAGCCGCGAACGTAATGCGCGAGCCGGAAACGATAGAAATATTCGTCGCGCCCGCCGTGTTGTTCAGCGTCATAGGCGTCGGCGTATTAATCGTCGTCGTCTGGTCTACGTCGCTGAAGAACGAGCCATAGCTTGCCAGCGCACCGCCGGGACCAGTCGGACCAATTGCGCCAGTAGGCCCGGTCGGGCCGATTGTTCCAGAGCTTCCGGTTGGTCCAGTAGGGCCAGACCCGGTAGGACCAGTGGGGCCGGAAGAGCCGGTGCCGCCCGTAGCGCCGGTCGGGCCGGTTGGGCCAACGGAACCTACGGAACCTGTAGGTCCAGTAGGCCCAGAAACGCCAGTAGCGCCGGTCGGGCCGGTCGGGCCAGTAGGCCCAGCCACCGTAGAAGCCGCTCCGGTAGGGCCTGTAGGCCCAGTATCTCCAGTCGGGCCAGTAGGACCGGGCACCGTAGAAGCCGCGCCAGTCGCGCCCGTAGGGCCTGTTGGGCCAGTGCCGCTCGGGCCTGTTGCACCAGTCGGGCCGGTCGGGCCTGCCTGACCAACAACAAGCGCCAAAAACAGAGGCTGCCCATCCGAGAATCCGGTAGTGCCAGTGCCACCAGAAGTAACCAGTGAAACTGGGAATGTGAAATAAGACGTAGCGGTGCCCGGATTAACTGCCGTGGGCGTTCCAGTAATTGTAAAAGTTTGGAAATTAGCGCTTTGAGACTGATCTTGGATAATGATCCTTTCGCCAATCGAAAGAAGGCCAAGGAAAATCTCAACGTCGATGCCGTTGTCCGTTAGATGACTGACGTTAATTTGAGTGGCAGAGGTCTGGGTGGCATTGTTCCAAAGAACATAACCGTCGCCGGGATAGCCAGCAGTAGCGATGGCATTAGCTTGATACAAGAACAGGCTGGTCGAATTGCCAGCCGCACCAGTTGGACCAGTCGCCCCCGTAGGGCCGGTCGCGCCAATAGCGCCAGTCGGGCCAGTGGGACCAGCGCCAGTCGGCCCCGTGGGACCGACGCCCTGCAAATCCGCAATCTGCTGCGTCGTAGCGCGACGAGAGACACCCGCCTGCACGACCTCCATCTGCTCGGTGCCGTTGAGCGAAATAACAGCCGGGAGGTTAGGAATCTGAATGTTAGTCGCCATACAACGGCCCCGTCTTTGGCACCACGTCGTCATTATACGGCAAGCCGGGGTCATTGCCACCAAGGCTGGCCGGTACAGTCGGATCGGTGCCGGGTTCTTGATTGAGGCCGCCCGGAGGCTCGCCAGTTTGCTGCGTCACGCGAACCTTGTTGTTCTGCGTGGTGCGGGTATCGCCGTTCACGACTGGGATGCCAGTACGCGGATCAACAGTATTTTGCCCGGATGTAGCGCGAGTATTTGTTTCAGCAGTGACAAAATCCTGAATACGCGGGTTCAGGATCGGCACAGGATCAGCCGGAACAATAATTGCGCGCAACTGCTCTTGCGGCACGTCATTACAGGTGTCGCAGACCAAAATACGCTTGTTGATTAGAGAAGCGCCGGCCCAATCAAATTGCCACTGAAGGTCAACGTGATTGTACCTAAACCCGCACCTGTCGCATATTGCATGCGCTTGAGGGTTTTTTGAGCTTGTTCTGGCTCTTCCGGCTCGGGACGCATATGCCATGACGCCCCCTTATCGGTAATATCCAGAAATCATCGGAGAGATATACTGCTGCGCGGTTTCAACGTTCTGACGCGAAGCAATATCATAAGCCTCATCCGAAAGAGGCTTAAGAATCTGCACAAAAGACGGATTCCAAATCTGAGCAAGACGCATGGCAAGCCCATAGGCAAACGCCTCAAGCCACAGATAAGGAATCTCAACGTTCTCTGCGCCCTGAAGATTGGCGTCCTGTATTTGGCGCACGCGGTAATACTTGAGATACTGCGCGCTATTGCCGTCTGGGACAGGCCACAGGGTCACATTCGGGTTCAGTAGACGATCAAACCAGAAGGTAGTCGTAAAGCCCTGCTGCTCCTTATTGGGATAAGAAGCATATTCCGTGCGGGAGATTGGGAGAATAATGCGGTCAATCGGGTTATTCACCCCATCATCAATCCGCATATATGCGTCGAGGATGACGACCGTGTTTGGGTCAACGCTATACGTTGCCTGACCCTGAACCAGCGGCTCCGTAATCAGATCAACAGCCCAAAGATTGACGCCACGGTTGCTCCAGTTAGCGAGCATGAGGTTCGTCGCCATTCTGGCGGCCTCAAAATGCTCTTGAAGAAGAGACGTGTTACGCAGACCAGCGAGGTTGTACGCATAGAGCGTCAACTCACCTAGAGACGGATTAAACGTGTATGTCCCGCTGGTTGCCATCCGGCTCTCCTATCACGCCGGACCAGCCTGAACGACTTTAAGCTCGACGGTCCCCGTTTGGCCGGTCGCCATATAGATGCAGATGGCGCGGCACGGAATCGTCATGCCGACAGACGTATTGGCACTCACACCAGACAGACCAGTGATGCTGAACCACAGTGCAGAGCCAACGCTATAGCCCGGCGCATTCGGGTCATCCAGCGAATACTGGATGCTGAACGTCGGGGTTCCCGCAGTAATTTTAGCCGCCAGACCGAGATTGAACGGCGTCTGAAAATCATCGACTACGACAACCGCGCTGCGCCCTTCGTCGGTGAGAGAAACAGTTTTATACTGCATCTTAACTTTCCTTCTTCGCGCCAGAGGGCGAAACAGGCCAAGACTTCCTAGCAGGGCCAGTCTTTTTCTTAGCCATAGTGGCCTTTTGCGAACTCGTCATCGAACCAGCCGCGGCGGCAGGGCGACAAGCCGGGTATGGCCTTTTGCCTTTTTCACCGGGAATCCTACCACATTCTTTGCCGGTTTTCACATCGCGCCAGTCTTCAGCGAACCATTTTCCAAGGCCGCCACCAGAGGCTTTGTTTACCCGGTTATCGTCCCCAGACCACTTACCGCCATGCTCCTTGTACCACTTGGAAGCCCAAGCATTGGCATAAGCAGACGGGTAGACGTCAAACTTGGCGCGTGCCGCAGCTTTTGCTCGGCCCCAAAGACCAGAGTTTTGCGGCTTAGACGCCATATCAGCAATCCCACTTACGGAGAGCTTTGTTGATTCGGCTATCCGGGTCAGCCGCCTTGGCGGAACCCGTCAGTTTACGCTTCATGCCAGTCATCCGCTCGCAAAAAGATTTGCGCCGGGAGGCATCAGCGTCAGATTTCTGAGCTTGTTCTCGGGAAACGGGAGGCTTGAGATTATGACCTTCCGCACGGGCGGACGCGCGCCCCTTTGCGTTTAAGCCGCCTTCAGGGTTCTTACCTTCAGAACGCTGCCATGCCGGGCTACGGGCCATTGTCGCCTCCAAGAGAAGAGTGGGGGCGCTTGGCCCCCACCTTTATTTTAGTCGATGCTGCCGCTGACATTGCGACCCGGAGCCGGCGTGCTTTTCTGAGCAGCCGACCAGTCGTTGCCAGCAAGCGCACGACCACCAGAATTACGCGGCTTGCGGCCAGCGTGCATCTTGGCGGCCATGCCCTTCATCTTGCCAACGGCCTTGCCGCCGCGCTTACGCTCTTCAGCCTCGTCGTTCACCTTCGACTGATAGGTGTAACGCTGATTCTTCGTCTTCAGGTCTTCAGCGGCGGCGTTAACACCACCAGAAGCGCGAGTTTTACGACCCTTCATAGTAACCTCCTAGTGATTTACGCCGTCAGGTTGCGAGCCTGAACATAGGTAACAGTGATCACGCCAACGCCAGAACCCGTGTTGGTCGAAGTCACCGCGATCTTGCGATCCGTAGTGCCAACGTCGATCCAGTTTCCGGCGCGGGTAGCGTCGGTGCCCGGAGAAGCCGCCAGCGGGCCGATAGCGGCGCCATCAAGCGCGCCAGCAGCCGTAAGGAACGTAGCGGAAACCGTCGTTCCAACACCAAACGTCGTAGCCGCGCCCGTCCAAGCGGTCGTGACCATGACATCGATGGAGAGAATTTGGCTGTTTGCGGGGATCACAATTGAGGTCGCCCCAGAAGCCTGCGTAACAGCCGAAGACTGAGCCATCACCACATAGCCGACGTTGGTAACGTCAGAGCCGAGGGTGGTGCCGCTCGTGTTCAGGATGTTACCGGCCTTGATCGGACCAGTAAACGTAGTAGCGCCCATAAGGCCCTCCTGCACGATGTGATTGCGTTGTCTGTGCAGCGTCCGCTAGGCCGGTCAACGCAATCGGTTAGCCTAGATAAAAGGCGGGAGCCGTAGCCCCCGCCCTGTTGGCTTTACGACGGGAACGCGCCGTAGATGGAACGCCAGTTGTAGTAACCGAACGAGTACCGCTCGTAACCCTTAACCAGAAGGTTATCGGTCACAAAATCGACCTGCATATCGGTCTCGAACTTGACGCGCTGCATGTACGACAGGCCGTCGATGTTCGTGAGAAGGAACCACGCGGACGAGGACGTGAGGAAGTCCGAGACCATGTAGGACTCAGGCAGGCCGCCCGAGGTCATCATGATCGCATTCACATCGTTGTCGGCGGTTCCCGGACGCAGTTCCGTCTTCGTCAGACGGATCGCCACCGGCTCAAGGGCGGTCGGCACGATGAGCTTACGCGCACGCGCGAAGACCTTCAGGCCAGCCTGATCCTTGAAGTTGCTACGAACGGCGATCATCGCGTTAAGCAGCGTCGACTCGTTCAGTTCGTTGGTCGTGTAGTTGGAGATCGTGCCGCCATCAATCGGATGGGAGCCAGACACCAGAGCCACACCGTCACCGCCGACCGAGGCGTTGTACGTCGTCGCCGTGTTAAGCACGTTCGCGCCGTAGATTTCCTTGGTCTGCTGGAACGACTCAATAAGGCCGAGGTTCGACGGAGCGAACTGGGTCTTATAGAGGTTGTCATCGATGGCCTTGCGGGTGATCGCGTAGCCAAGAGCAATTTCCGTATGCTCCTGATTGTAGACGTAACGCTCACCAGCATTGTTGTCGAAAGCGGTTTGGCCGCCTTCAGTCTTCAACTGCGCGAGGCCGAGGTAACGCATTTCAGCGGTACGCTCCAGAGCCATCTTCGAGTCGTGCTTGGTGAAGATTTTGTCGTACTGAGACGGAATCTGCTCGTACTTGCCTTCAACGCCACGGAGACCGGGGAGGAGAAGGTCTTTAATAGCCGAAAGATTGACAGCCATTGGTCCTTACTCCTCTTAGATGCCCGTGAAGTTCTTGGTCGTCACGTTGTTAAACGCAACGATGATGCGGTTGTACGCACCAGCCTCAGTGCCAGCCGAACCCGGAGGTTCAGTGACGAGGCCAACAACTCGGAAGGGAAGGGTGGTGGTGCCAGCGGCAGCAGTCGTCACGTCAGCGAACGCGCCCGACAGGCCGTTGGCGGTGTTGCCAGTGCCAATGTCGAAGCCGATGTTCAGGTTGACGGTGGACTGCGTAGCGCCAGTAGCGCCGGTCTGCACAACAAACCGAGCATTCGGGTCATTGACGATGTAGCCTTCGACCGTCTGGGACGAGGCAACATCCGAACCGGGCCAATAGTTCGACCACACGGTGCGCTTCTGCGAAACCGAGAGGTACTTGCAGCCAACGAAAACGCCAGCAATGCCAGCAGCGGCAATCGTGCCGTCGCTGCGGATCACCTGACCATTCGCATCGGGTTCCACGGGGTCGCCGTAGAAGATAGCGGAAGCATTATAAGCGATCTGAACGGGAACCTGCTCATACGTCGGAGCAGAGCCGTTACCGCTGTACTGGCTGAAACCGAAAGGCGCATTCGTATTCGCCATGACGGAATCTCCTTCTTACAGGAGGCTCATCATCGCGCACCGGGGCGACTTAGAACCGGGAAAGTTTAGCTCAACACACGGGGGTCGAGGAAACACAGGGGTTTCAAAGAGATTTTATACATGTAGCTGAAAATAAGTAAAGGGCCGCCCGAAAGCAGCCCTCCACATTAAGGAACTCAAATCAATCTTTGGGTACCGGGATCGCCTCATAGGACTTATTGATCTTTGGCTTGACTTGAGCGTGGTCACGGTGCCCAAGACCGCCTTCAGGCGTGCCGGCAAGCTGTTCCTGCTTGTAGCGGACCTGATCGCGAGCCTTCTGAAGCTCAATCTGACGCAATTCCTCCGTAATAACGGCAGGACGCATCATCATAACCATGCCATCACGCTCAATGGTGCCGTAATTTCCCTGATCCGGCATCATATCGGGGTAACGAGCAGCGGGAACTTCCTCCCAGCCCATTCTCTTAAGCGCAAGCATGTGAGAATGGTCTTCTTTGCCGAACACGGCCCGGCGTTTCCACTCATACGTCCAGCCATCAGGCGCTGGCGGCAGTGCAAACTTGTCTACACCCTCGTCCAGATTGCCAAGATGGCCGCGGATTTCAGCCGCACGGCGTGCCGCAGCAGCTCTGGGGTCTTCTTCACGCATAGGGGGCCTCATCGGAGGGCGTTCAGAGGGGATTTCACCGGCTTGGATAGCCGCTTCTTCTGCAATCGGGGCTTTTGCCGCCAAAGAGCGGGGCGGACGACCACGACGACGGGTTCCTGCTTGCTGTTCAGTCATAGCTGTCCTCTTTAATTCGGCAATCTGCCAGCTTTTTGAAGCTCAAGTTTGTGTTTTGCGTACTCTTGGTGGGTCATACCCATCATTTCAGCCATTTCGGCCTCATCAGAGGTCAATCTGACCACATTGGGACGCGATCCAGTGCCAGTTCCGCCTCTAGAGACGGGAGCAGCCGGCGGCGCAGCCCTTTTTGCAGGCGCAGGAGCCTCTGCGCGGACCTGAGTTTCCCCGCCATCAGCCGGAATTCCCATTTTCTGCTCTACGTAACGAAAATAGGCATCCGTGTCGGGGGCGATACCGCGACGAACAGCCGACGCATGAGCGTCAAACATGTCCTGAATGTCTACATCGTTCTTGATGTACTGCCGATTGCGCTGAATCCAGTCAGCAGAAGGCTTAGAAACCGCCTCGATGATCTGCTCAATGGGGTCAATTGCAGGGCTAACGGGGGGCGGCGTAAACGCAGGCGTCTTTGGACGCCCTTCCATCTCCCGCTTGCCAGTCTCAAGCTGGTTAATTTTAACGGCGTTGTGAGACATGGCCTCCTGAATCTCAGCCGCCTTGCTGTAATCGCCAAGAGAATTGGCTTCAGCAAGTTGAGCTTTCAGGATTTCGTTGTCTCTTTTGACAGTTTCGAGGGCGTTAACGACCAGATGAAACTGCGTTTCGCCAACTTCTTCGTATGCCTTGTTCGCCTGTTCAGCGATGTATCGGGCATATTTTTCGGCTTCTTCTCTAGCCTTACGTTCTTTCTTAAGACGCTGGTCTAGGTTTTTAATAGCCTGATCAACATCATTCTCTTCTGTTGCAGGCGCTTCTGCTTCCTTAGCAACAGTTTTATTCTGAGATTCTGCACTAACAACTTCAACTTCAGGCGTTTCAACGGGAGCGTCCTCAAGCTGAATTTCAAGTTGTTCGTTTTCGTCGGCCATATTCAATCTCCTTACCAAGCATCATCAGGGTGCGGAACGCGGCCTTTGGTAAGATTGTCTTCGACAATCCGGCACAAAACGCCATGAATGGTAATGCTCCAACCATCAGTCGGACGAGAGATAAGCCAGTCGTGCAACTGCACATTGGCGTCTTTGAACCACGCGCCACTATCGTCTTGGAACGCGGAAGGACCAGCCTTTACGAGAAGACCAATCTTTGACTGATACTTGTCTTCATCGCGGTTTTGGTCGGGCAGATAGAACCCGCTTTTAGTCTTCTCAGGCCGCAGATAAACAGCCAGAAGAATTTGATTGTTGAAGATTTCAATCCCAGAGATGTCCCCCAGCTCCTTAAGAAGTTTTTCTCTCGGATCGACTTCATGCTCCATTCGCATATACGGCATAGAACCCCCTATTTCCGTTGGTTAACAATAGTTTCGGCCTCCTCGGAAAGCTCAAGAGCCATCCGAAGACCTTCGATGATTCCGACATGGTGTTTGAAGGTAGAAAAATCAAAGTCAGAGGCACGGTGGCCCATGACAATATTTTCCTTGCGGCGTTCAATCTCGGCCATAAGGAGCTTACGAAGCTCCGTTTGGTAGAACGCTACCTGTGTCAGCATATCGCCCCCACTCTGCGATACCCCCTTATGATGTAGGTGGGACAGGAGCCAGAGGGGGATGCCTGAACTCCTGTCCCGATTCGCGACTAGTGGCCGCTCGCCGCGAATTAGTGTTTCCGAGCTTGAATCTCCGACTTTTCAAGCCGACCCAGACCCGAGCCAGCGCCCGCATCCATGTCCTTGTAGCTGCGATAGACCTTGCCACCAGCGCGATGCTTGCCGCGCTTGTATTCAGCAATGTCCGCCTTCTGGAGGCGACCCTCGCCAGAACCAGCGCCAGCCTTCATATCCTCAAAGGACTTTGCCTTGGGGGTGATGCGACCACCAGACTTGCGGGGCATCGGAGGCATATTCGGCATGGGCGCGCCCGGCATACCACCCATCGGCATAGCCGGCGGGGGAGCAGCAGGACCACCCGGAGGCATCGGGGGCATCTGCGGCATCGGGCCGGGGCCGGGCGGGATCGCCGGCTTGCCCATCGGGTTCATGCCGCCGGGGCCACCCTTCTCACCCGCAGAGATGATGATGTTGATGTTGGTCTTGCCCTTAGCGCGACCGCCATTCTTGCGCGCAAGGCGACCGCCCGTAGGACGGGTGCCCTGAAGCTCACCATCAAGCGCCTTACCGCCGTTTTTGCGGCCACGATATGACGACTCATCTTCTGCCGAACGGAGGTGGCTAATGTCCTCCAAAGTTTCCCGATACTTGTTTTCGGTATCGTTCATGCTTTCTGCCGGCGAATTAAATTTACCGCGCCTAGCTGCGTCACTAACAGACGCGCCGCCGTGCATACGGTTCATGCGCTTCATGCCGCCATGCGATTTGCCGGTGCGGGCTTCCTTCTTCACCATCTTCTTGATGAGAGCCTTGTCCATCGCCTCATCAGGATGCTTCTCAACCTTGCCGCCCTTCTTCTGGCCGGGAATGACAGGGTTGTTAGTGAAGTTCATCGCTTTAGGCTTCACGATACCAAGGCGCGGGTCTTGCGGCATTGCGCCGGGGGGCATCATGGGTCCGCCGTCCATTTTTTTGGCGCGACCGCCGGCTTTACGGCTCTTCATAAAATCTTCTGCTTCCTTCGCAGTCATGCCCTGATCTTTGTCGAGGTCTTTAGGGCGAGCCGGGGGAAGGGGAGGATTTTTAGGAAGGTTGCTCTCTGGAGCCGCGCGGGTTGCGGTGGGAGAAACGACGCGCTTGTCGCCTTCGTAAAGACCGCCGCCCTCTTCCTTGCAAGCGCGACCGCCCTTCTTAAGGCCGCCAATGTGCTTCTTGCCTTCACGCTCTTCGTTAGCGTCTTTGACGTTGCGGTTGATCTTGGCGTTAGCATAGGCAGTCGCCTCACCACCGCTCTTGCGGGGCTTACGGCCAGCATGCATCTTCGCAGCCATTCCTTCGACCTTGCCGCCCTTCTTGTAGGCGCGGCGAGATACAGGACGCAGACCCGTCTTAACTTCCGTGTCGAGCGGCTCCGGCGGCGTCCACGACGAGGCGTCCACCTTCTGATGAGGGTCAGTCGTACCAAGGCGCTTGGCCTTGTTCTTCATGGCCTCGCGGGCCTTTTTAGCCATCTCAGACATGCTTGCTCCTAGCTAGGTTCCGGGCGTCCCCGGTGCCGCCAAAAGGGGGGCTTGGGCGGCTACAAGCCTTACTCTCATGCTACGCCAAGTTTCATCCTTTGACGAGCATGTGGTGAATGATTTCAAGCGCTTTGTGCAGCGCAGCATCCTTGCCGCCGCCGGCTGCGCCACCGCGCGCGCGACCCTCTGCACCCTTCCGCTCTTCCATTTCAGCCCGGCGCGCCCGCTCAAACAGATCGGCGCGACCACCGCCCTCTTCCATCATGGATTTGTTGTATTGCCGCCAAAGCTCGACAGATGCAGGCTCCGCAGCCCGTGCGGGGGTTGCGGCAGTTCGAGCGGCAGCGGGAGAAGATGAAGCAGCACGCTGGAGAGCTGCATAAACCGGGTTGTAAGACGCGCGCCCATCGTCAGACGTGCCTCCAGTCATGGCTACGCCCGGAGTTTCGCTGCGAACGTCATCCGAGAATTGAAGGTTTGCAGGAGATGCAGAAGCCGCTCCTTCTCCTCGCATATCGCGTGCAGCATTAAGAGCAACGGAAGAAGCGCCAGCGCCCATCCCAGCGCCACCAAGCATACGAAGGATAGAACCAACGTCGTACCCGCTTTGAGTAGCAAACGCGGGAAGATTGCCGACAACATCACTGCCCCCTCTAAGAGCCGGCACGCCGAACGAACCAGCCTGCGTGCGGCCTGCGCCCGGCATGGTGAAGTTTGGACGATAAGCTGTCGATCCTTCGCCTAGTGTAAACCCCGTTCCCGGTTCCGGGCGCGCAGCCGGAACAGAAGTTCGCGGCGCAGGCGTGCCGCTAATAGCCATGCCGCCGCCTTCGTCCATGAACCGGGCAACTTCAGCAGCCCGGCGAGCTTCTTCAGCCGCCAGACGGTTCTGAGCCATAGCTTTGGCGGCCTGCACCGCGTCAGCCGTTAGCATGCCTTCGCCTTCAGCCGTAGACATCTGACGAGCCGTCAAACCCGCGTCTTCCGCAGCCCGCAGCGCGCGCTGACGAAGCGCCTCGTTAACTGCCGTGCCGCCCTCACCTTCCATCTCAGCAAGCTGGCGCGCCCGGAAGGCCTCTTCTCGGGCAACCCGGTCGCGAGCCATGCGCTGCGCCGCAGCAATCGCATCGTCGCTCATGCCGCCTTCGCCGGCCATGCGGCCAATGTCATCAAAGGGGCTAGAGACTACGTCGCGGGCAGTAATACCAGAGCTTGGGACACGCGGAATATCGATTCGCGGCAGGAACTCACCGCTGGTCAGCCGGGGCGGCCCGGACGGAGCCGCAGGAGCCGGAGCCAGCATTTCGTCCGGGGTCATCGCATTGCGGCGCGGTCCCGTCAAAAGAAGCGGAGACTGCGTAGCGGCCCCAGCCTTCTCGCCGCCAAGGATTGAACGGGCAAGATTGACCGCGCGGCCAGCACCGGCAATCGCGGCTTCAGGCGCAAGAGCCGTGACGACCATTTCGGTGCGAAACATTTTGCGCGCTACACTCTGCGCTGCGTCCTGCGCCTTCTCGGGCGAGCCAGTCCGCCGAAGAACATCATTATATGTATTTTCAACGGTTTCGCGCTTGAACCGCTCGTAGGAGTTTTCTCCTCCTTGCTGGCCCGCAATAAACGTTTGGTTCTCTTCAGGAATGTACATGTTCCGAGAAAACGTGCGAGGCGTCAGTGTGCGTGCGTCAGCCATCATGCGCCTCCAAATCCGGGCGGTTTAAGTCCGGTGCCTATAATCTCCTGAAGGGCCGGCTCAATAAGAGGCGCGGCGACGGCAAGGGCTTCCGGGTTCTTTAAGACATCTTGCGCGACATCAAGAAGCTGGATGCGTTCATCCGACAGATGCTTCATACGCGCGTTTTGAACAGCGTTTGTCTCGTTTTGAATGTCTGCGTTGGCTTTAGCCTGCTCAAGATTGGCCTTAGCCATATCAAGCTGACGCTTCGTCGCGCTGTCTTCTGCGCGGGTCTTGGCGTCAAGCATGCGGGCTTCAGAGTTCTTCGCGTCATTCTGCGCGTCAGCCATAGCCTTCTGAGCTTCTGGCGTGGGCTTGTTGCGCTGATCCGGCGGCAGGAAGAACTGCTCAGGGTTATTCCACCCAAGCGCTTGAAGAGCAGCCGTTTCAACAGCGATAGGGTCATACAGACCCGGATTAGACTGCTGAAGCTGCTTCAATGCGCTGATCTTCACAAGGCGCTGGGCCTGAGAAGCGGTGTTGGGATCGGCGTGCGGCACAAAGTCAAAGTTATCAATCGCCGTCAGGAACGTCTTCTCGTCCCATTCGCTGGCGCGCTTCTTGTTCCCCTGCCAGAAGCTGTCGGGATGTTCCTTGAACGTGCGGATCAGAAGCTGAAACTCTTCTGACTGGGCTGCATGCAGGCGCTTATGCACTGCGTTCAGCACCTTGGCGGCCTGTTCCAGCATTGCCAGCGTGGTGCCGACCGGCATTTCGGTCTTACCTTCGCCGACCTGCTGCTCCGCAGTGCCGCCAATTCGCATGCCGGTCTGAGCAATGTTCTCAACCAGCGTCATCAGCGCGCCAGACGGCGGTTTGTATGGGATTTCCATAATCGCGTCACGCAGCGGCATACCGCCGGTCTTTACCAACGCGCCGCCGCCCGGAGGAATGCGGAAAATGTTGGTGTTCTGACGCGCCCCGGTGTCAGCCATAAGGAAGCCGGGGAAGTTATTGTACATGCCCGCATCAAGAAGTTCGCGCCAAGCAGCGGTGATCGCGTTCGTCGTGTTGCCGAGGATGTGAAGCAGACCGATGTCATAGAAACCCATGCCGGGGACAAAGGTGTACTTCACAAAGTTTTGGCGAGCGGTCGGGAGTTCTTCTTCGTCTTCATCGTAGTTGCGAACAATCGACAGAATTTCTTGCGAGGACACGTCAATCGTTACGCGATACGGAATCTCAAGCCCGGTGGTCTTGCCTTTCCACTTATGCTCAAACCCTTTGATGTCGAGTTCGCAATAGCACTCATAGATTTCGCGGTCGCGATCAACGGGCCGCGTAGCTTCAGGCTCAATCCCTTGCTGGGCATTTTTTTCGCGCTTAACGCTATCAAGGTCAGGAGCTTTGGGGGCTGACAGCTCAACATCGCGATAGACGCCAAGAATTTGAAGCCGCTTCACAGTAGAGGGGCGCATGTAAACGCGGTGCGTGATGCGCTTGGCGTTCTGTAGGTCGGTCGCCGCGTTGTTGACGATCAGGTCATCGGCATCCACCGACTCGGAAACCGGGCGGTTCCGCAGCGGGCACTGATAAACCTTTTTAAAGGCTGTGCCGCCAAACCCGAGCATCAACAGCATGCGATCCGTGTCGGGATAGTATTCAGTCGCAACGCTGGTGAGGTAATGATTGAGATCACGCTCCAACGCAGTCGCAAGTTGGTCTTTTTGGAGGGTGACATTGTTGCCGTCGTCGCGGATTTTTACCGGACCATCGGTTGGCAGCAGTTCTGAACGGGCGTTGGCTTGGAACCGAAGCACTGCCTCCAGAAGAAGGGGGTGCCGCACCTTGCTCATGCCGTCTACAGGCGCGCCATCAGAAGCGCCCTGCACGTTGGGTATCTCAACCTTCAAGCCAAGAAGCTTGATGCCAAGGGCGCGGTCTTCAATCCACTCTTTGCGAGAGGAGAGATCGTCTTCAATGCCCTCAAGAAGCTCACGCGAAATGCGAGAAAGCTCATCCTGCTCAATACGATCTACGAGATTGCTAAACCACTCGGTCGTATTGTTCTCAGCAGCGCGTTCAATGGGGTTCCCATCAAGAGAAACGCTGACGGAGCCGTCAGCATGTTCGATCTTGAGGATATTGCCCTTGATGTCGAACTCAGGCCGGTCGCCACCGCCCTCATCAATCTCAACAACAACCTCTTCTGGAGACGCAGTTGCTTCATCCTCCAGTGGAAGCTGACGGAGATTGGGCATCAGGCCCGGTGTCATCGGCATGAGCTATTCCTCTTTGGCCGCCAGCCGCTCCATTTCCTGAACGAAGCGTTGAATACCCTCTTGCGCGGCGAGTGTATCTGATTTTGCTAGGATTTCATAGTGACGCACGTAGTCATGCGGGTCTTCACCCCAGACTTCGACCTTAAAACATCCGATTGTCTTAGGCGTAGGCTCCCTGACGACATCAACCACTGCCTTAGCAAGCACTCTGCTCATCTTATCCTCAAGTTTAGGCTGGGTAGAGCGGGGGCATTTTGTTCCCCCTAAACGTCATGCTCTCCCGCATATCGCTTTCCCACTCTTGGTAACGCACAAGCACGCCCGCGTCACGCAAATGCCGTAGTGCCATGCTTACGGTATCGACCAAATCGTCGTGTTTGCCTTTGGGGAACTGCCCGACCTGTTGGATGACCATGTCGGCCCATTGTTTATTGGGCGCGTAGACCATTCCATCGGCAAAAAGGTGTTCGACTGAGTAGAGTCGGGACAGTTTGTCCTGACTTTTTGGGTCAAACATCTGCACGGCAAAGTTTTCGTAGCCGTAAAGGCGCTTTAGCTCCTGAGCTACGCTGTGGCCGGCGGCTTTATTCTCAACGAGCAGGCGATCTACCTTCATCTGGCGGCATGTGAGGGCGACTTTCTGCACAAGTTGGTGCAATTCGTACCTTCCCTGCCAAGCCTGCATCAGCATAACCTTGGGAGAGCCGCCAGCGTTGGGATTGCCGTTGAATTTGATCTGTGCGGCCTCATCAAAGAGGGCGGATTGGGCTTCTGCAACCTTATGTTTTTGATTTCTATTGACGTAATTATCCGCAAAGGTGGTTTTTGCCCCTGAGAAGACGCCCCAGATGGTCAAGGCAGAGGGGTCATTCTCTGTTTTTGCGGTGTATGCGGTGTCTAGGGACGCGATGATGAGGTCCATAGGCGGGTATTCTGGTGAATCCCATGTCTGCCACCAGTCGGTTTTGATGATACCGCCGCCTTTAGGCTCCGGGCGTTGCTGTAGTTGGCCGGCAGCGGCCCACGGGCCTAGCTGATTTTCCAAGATTGCGACTTCGCGTTCGCCAAAACGCTCGGGCCAGAGGAGCAAACCCTCTCTTTTTTCAAGAGTTTCCTCTGCTTCGATGCTGATCGGGATGCGGTTGCCGTCTTCATCGACATCGACAAGGGGCGTTCCCTCTGCATCGACGCCTCTGGGGTCATTCCACCCGATGGGTGTGACCGAGTGTCTGCGCCATTCGTAGCGCATGGGGAGACAGAGGTGGGTCCATTCCCCCTGATTTTTAGACATGATGTGGCCGGTCAGGTCTTCTTCCGACAGCCTTTGCTGGATAACAATGAACGCGCCCGTTTTAGGGTCGTTGAGACGGGTTGAAAGCGCTGAGTCCCACCATTCGATGGTCGTTTGGATGGTGGCTTCTGAAAACGCTTCTTGGGCCGCGTTAGGATCGTCCACCACGATGATTGACCCGCCTTCGCCCGTGAGAGCAGAGCCAACCGATGTCGAAAGCCGGGAACCGTTTTGATCATTATCGAACCTTGTCTTTGTGTTCTGATCGCCGGTTAACCTAAACCGTTCGCCCCAGCGTTGCTGATACCACGGGCTATCGATCAGCCTGCGGCATTTGACGCTATCGCGCAGGGCTAGCTGTTGGGCGTAAGACGCATGAAGGAACTGCACGCCGGGGCCAGACGTTGGGCTGTCCCATTGCCGTGGCTGCGCCCATACCCAAGCCGGGAACGCCACCGAGGTCAGCGACGACTTCGCACAGCGAGGCGGAATGTTGATGATAAGCCGTTTGATGTCGCCGTCTGCTACGGCTTGGAGATGCTCGGCCACGGCCTCGATGGGCCAACCATCAGTAAAGGGCGAGGCGTCAATATAGCGCCAAGAACCTTTTAGAAACTTGTATAGGCTATCTTCGCAATCTGATCTGTCGATGTCGATCAGTTGCTTTTCGATGTCGATCTTTTTCCCGTCGATCTCAAGGAACGGCATTTTTGCGCCTGCGAGTGCGAGGAAGCTTGCTGAAGGTTAGGTATTTCTCCCCGGTGGCGGCGTCCTCCCAACAATCCAAATAGGCCTCCAGAGCGTGCCGGGGGTCTTGAGATATAATTAAATCCCCGTCTCCGTCCTCATACACAAACCCATCAAAAGCTGTGTCTAGCTCTGTGCGGCGCAGCCAGCCAAAAGTGTGGTGCCAGCCGTGCGCGATAGCTTCATCATTCATGGCTTTCTTCCGAAAGTTATGTTTGTCTCCGCGCGAATTTCCTGATTTCGCCATGTCCAGCACTCCCCGTCCTCCTGAAAACAGACCCAGAGCAGATCATGTTCTGCGCCGTAATCAATCAGGAAGTGAGCTAGAGCTTTCCCACGCGGGGTGACTAATGGTATTGGCGGGTTGAGTTGCAGGATCGTTTGCAAGGCGCACCGTCATTTCATCAAAGCTGAGTTCAAACCTGTCCGTTGGCTTGGCTATATTTGGATATTGGATTAGCAGATCGACAGGTATCCACCGGCCTTCCAGACATCTTCGCCGCCAGTGCCAGACAAACCTATACCTTTGCCGGTGGTTCATCTTTCCTCTCCAACGCAGCGCGGGCGACATCAATGGCGCTTTCAATCGGAAACGCTCCAAACTCCGGGTCAGGCGTCATCGCAGCGATCTGCCGCAGCGCTGCCTCAAGCTCCTTAATCCGGTCAGCAAACTCCCACGCCTTAGCAACAGCTAGCTCCCGGCTGCGCGTTTCCTCCACAAGCTCACGCTTCAAAATTTCAATCTGATAGGCAAGCTCATGCGTCCAGCCAAGCTCCTTCAGCGCTTTGGCGGCAATCATGTTGTTAATCCCGCCACCCGCACGGGTGACCGCCTTATTCAGCCGGGAGGCAAGTTTATCCATCCTGCCGCTCCCGCGCCTTCTTGGCGGCCTTAACAGCCAAGGCCTTATCCAAGGCAAACGCTCGCTTCTCAGCCGGGGTGTTCTTCCCACCCTTCGTCCCCGCCCGTGCCGCCAGAGCTTTATCTTTGCTAAAGCTGCGGTTCTCAGGCTTCACAGACTTGCCGCCCTTAGACGCAATCAATCGACGCTTCTCAGGGTCCATAGCGGCAAACCCACGACGCGCCTTTACCTTAGCAGTAACATTTTCCACGATTTTTCCCCCAGCTATAGGGACCCAAAAGGGGACCCAAACCAAAATGCAGTTTCCACAAACTACACCGTAGGGGGACCCGTGTCAAGGCAAGTGTTGATTTGCCTTGCGGGCAGTAGTGGGGAGGAATTTTGGGGTATTTGCGGGGAGGGGTGGAGCCTCGGTTTGGGCCGGCCCTGTTTTACCCGCCTCCCTCCCCCGTCGCTGGCGTCGGGTACCTTAACCCATTGATTTTCCTAGCATTTCCCTCCCCCTCCCCTCGGAGCGGATGCTGCTAAGTGTCTGATTCTTCTGCGAGTTCGCCTTCGATCATTGGCGGCGCATTGGTGGCGGCTTCCAATGCGGCGCGCAATGCGTCGCGCGCTTCCGGCGCTAGCGCCCTGCTATCGATAACAAGCGAAGCCGTTTGGATCGGGCCGCCGTCCTTTCCGGTTAGCTCGATAGACTGTTTTGATTGCGCTGCATAAGCGCCCGGATTCAGGCGTTCCGCGTACCATCTCATTGAATCTGAATAGAGTCGGGCCGCAGCAACCGTTGCGCCGTCTATCGGTTCACCGGCCAAGACTCGCGCGTACAGCTCACGCGGCACGGTGGCGGCTTGCGTAAACGCGTGTTCGGCCAAAGCGCCTTTTGCGCGTGCGAGAATTGCAGCGAAAGAGGGATTACTTTCTGCCCATCTATAAACAGTAGCCCGATACAAGCCTAAAGCGTCACAAGCTTCCGTTACCGTCATCCCTTCCGCCATTAGGTCCAAAATCTTCTTTCCAGTCTCTTCCGTGTATGTGCTAGGCCTTCCTGTTTTAAGGATAGCTTCGGGCGTTCGCCTTTGGGCTTTTGCTAGTGGAAGATTAGCCGCCAAGGCTTCGCGCAATTCAGCGCCACTATGCCGCCGCATTAGCGCCTTCTCTTCCGGCGATAGCTTCCGCCCGCCTTTCTTGGCCGCCTTCACTGGCTTTGCGGCTTGCGCCTTTTCCGGCCCGCTCATTGGCGGCTACCTTTCCAGCGCCCGTCTATATCTTGCGCGCCGTTCCATTCCGCGCCCGCCTCAGTTTCCGGCCTTGCAAGCCGATCCGCCACATAGGCCGCCGCCACAATAGCCAGCGGCAAGACGCCGAACAAGGCCAAGGCTAAGTAAACCGCCCAATCCATAGATTCCCCCACGATTCCAGTGGCTTTGATTGTACCACATTGGAATCGCTAGCCAAAGCGCCAAGGCCAAAAAGAACAAAACGCGAAAACGCCGCCCATGCCACGCAAATCAATTTTCCAGCCCACGGTGACGGCGCGCGCCCGCGCCCGCCAGCGGCCTTCTAAAAGGCTTTTGAAGCTATGTCGGAAAATTGACACGAAAAGCCGGGCTGAAAAAGCGCTTGCATGAAATATTTGCAGGCGTTATAAGAATGAACCGCGCGCGCGCGTGCGTTCTTTAGAAGGGGAAAAGCGATGGCTAAACTGATCTATTGGGTGGCAAGGCACGAACACGACAGCCAATGTTATTCGATCATTGCTAAGACTAAGAAAGGCGTAAAAGAGCAATTGGAAAACATTTGGAATCCCGAAGCTTACGGCCCGATTGAAAAGCGAATGATCGAATATCAGGATGCGTTCGATCTGTTTGATTGGGTGACAAGCGAAGGCGGCGGGCGCGCATCAAGCGGCGTGCAAGTGTGACGTTTGGCTAGTGCGGGCGCCACGCGCGCCCGTATCGCCAAGCGCCAAGCCCGCGCTTGTTAGCAATGGGAGCAAGCTTATGAAATTTAAACCCACAATAGACGTTTGGGCGCTTGCGCCTTCCGAACGGGCCGCAATCCAGCCCGGCCAATGGGTGAAGGCCGGGCCGAACGGGCCGCGCGGCCAATATCTCGGCCAAAGGAAAGGCGGCTCTGACGTGGTGGCGTGGCAAGGGCGCCATGCGTTCGCCGCCGCCCGGCGCGCTTTGCGCTTGTACGCAATCGCTAAATAATGGGAGCAAGAGCAATGGAAAACTATATCAGCAACGGGCCGGGCGGCTTGGCCTTTGTAGGGCCGGAAGCCGTGAACCTATTTGGCGCTATTGCGCTGAAAAGCGCGCTTGTCGGTTACGCTAAATTCAAAATGCAGCCTAACCGACACTATACGCCGACGCGCATGTTAGAAGCCGCCGGGCGCATTGTGGGGCGCAAATACAAGCGCGGCGAATATATGCAGGCCGCCAATGATTTAGCCGCGTGGATTGTCACGGCGCGCGCCGCAATTGAAACAAGGGGCGCAGAATGACGGGCGCCACAATGGAAAGCGCGCGCCACGCCTTTGCGGAAGCATGCGCCCGCGCGCAAGCCGCCACGGCTTCCGGCCAATTCGCCAAGGCCGCCGGATATTTAAACCAAGCCGCCATGCATTATCAGGAATTGAACCGCATGCGCGCCGCTATTGAAGCAATGAAAGGAAAAAGCCATGGATAAGCAATTTGGAAGCCTTAAAGAAAAGATTGCGTTCGAAAAGGCCGAACGGGCCGCCCGTTATGCCGCGTTTGAAACCATATGGAATGAAGCTGTCGCCGCAGGATATGCGGCGGGCGACCATATGACGCCGCGCCCCATGGTGGTGAAGGACGGATTCACGGGCGCCACGGTTGATTATGTGACGGAAGGCCTTTGCGGCTTTGCGTGGGTGAACGTGAAAGGCGCACACAAAGGATTCGGGCGTTGGCTTATTCAAACAGGCCGGGCGCGGCGCGCTTATTATGGCGGCGCTGAAATATGGATTAGCGCGCATGATCAAAGCTATGAACGCAAGCTAAAGCACGCGCAAGTTATGGCTTACGTTTTGAAAGAAAACGGCGTGGAATGCTACGCTAGCGGGCGGCTTGATTAATGGGAGCCGAAGCAATGAGAACGGATTGGAAAGTAACAAAGGACAGCGCGGCCCCGCCCGCGCGCCGCTGGCGGCTTGATTACCGGGCCGCCGGGCATGGCTGGCGGCTAATGTCAAGCTATCCTACGCGCAAGGCCGCGCTTACGGTTGGCTTCTTAATGCGCGAACGCGGCGAAGCCATATCTTGGCATGGCGGCCCGATTCGCATGGGAATTGCGCTAGTGGATTCCTGCGGCGTGATGGATTGACGTTTGGCTAGTAGGGGCGCCGCGTGCGCCCGTATCGCCAAGCGCCAAGCCCGCGCTTGTTAGCAATGGGAGCAAAAGCTATGCAAAACAGAATCTACAGCCTAGATTCAGCCAAAGCCGTAAAAGCGCAAGCCTTTGGCTATCTTAACGCGATCCATTATCTTGCGCCCGGCTCATTGTCGGGCCGCAATTTATGCGCGCACGCAAGCCCGGCTTGCTTATCGGCTTGTCTCGGTTGGTTTAGCGGCCAAGCCGCCATGGTGGCAAATGACGCGGAATTAAATTCCGTGCGCGCTAGCCGAATCGAAAAGGCGCGGCGCTTTTTCGAAAGCCGCTCGGCTTATATGTATGACATGGCCTTGGCTACAGCGCTAGCCTATCGCAAGGCGAAAGCGGAAGGCCTTAAGCTTTGCGCCCGCCCAAACGGATCAAGCGACATCGCTTTTGAAGGCGTAGCGGTTGAATTAGACGCGGCGCAAGCCGCCCGCATCGCGCGTATCGTGCGGCGCCCAATAGCCGCCGGGCGCTATCGCAATCTCATGGCGCTTTTCAGTTGGATTCAATTCGTGGATTACACGAAAAACGCCGCGCGCATGCGCCGCACCCGTTCGCCGCAATGGCCTAAAAACTATAGCTTAACTTTTAGCCGTTCTGAAACGAATGAAACGGAAGCTTTTGCGCTATTGGCGGAAGGCTTCAATGTGGCGGCGGTATTTGCGGGCGGCCTTCCGCGCCGTTGGAACGGCTTTCGCGTTATCGATGGCGATAAACACGACTTGCGTCACCTAGACCCACGCGGAGTCGTTGTTGGGCTTACACCTAAAGGGCGGAAGGCCAAGCGCGACGCATCCGGCTTTGTGATAACGGATTGGGCTAAATCCAAAGCGCCCGCCAAGCGCCGCGCTATGGCGATTGGCGAATGAAAGGCGCAGCGCGCTTTCTAATCCGGGCGGCGCTTTTCGGTTGCTTCTTCTTTCTATGGCTTGCGTGGCGATATTTTCTAAGGCCGCGCGCGCCGCCCAAAGGACACTAAACCAAGCCCTCGCACCACGGTGCGGGGGTTTTTTGTTGCGCGCGCAACGAACCCAAATGTTTTTTTGGGTTCCCGAAATTAAATCGCCACGATTTATTTACCGGCAATTTTTTTGAGCGAGTTTTTAAAGTGGACCGATGGACCAAATGCTAATGGACCAATGGACCGATGGACCAAATTAAGAAAATCGACTGGACCAAATATCCGCCCAGTCGGACCCCGGCTTTTCGGGAAACATGACCTCACATGTTTTTTTAAATTGGACCGAAAGCCTATTTGCTAACTGATAAGCTTTAGATTGGCCCGTAAAGTTCAGATCATTGTCAGCGTAGATCACGATATGGACCGCCTCGGGGGGAGGGGACCATTTAGCCAGCATAGTCCCATTGATGGCCGCCCATACTGGAATGGACCGATGCATGAGCGACGCCGCCATGGCTGTCTCGATCCCCTCCGCAATGCCCATTGTCTCCTGAGCTTTCCCTAACCGAATAGCGGACCCTTCAGGCAATGGACCGCGCATCGTTCGTTTCACCGGCTCACAGTTCGCCTTACGCCCGTCCTCGGTAAGAAACGTACAGTGAAGATTAGCTGCCCGGCCCGATGGACCAGCAATCATGCAAACCATGGCCGGCATCCTCGTGCCGGACGATGGGTTCCATAATGCAGGATGCTCTCTAAGGCTATTAGAAGACCATAGAAGCCCTACCCTCGTTTTTAGGTATCTACCCACCGGAGACGCTTCTGACGGGCGTCTGCAAGCCTCCCAGACGGCCTGCATGGCCTTCCTATCGCGATCCTCTTGCGATGGACCGATGGGGCCATCGTTTAGGGTCACGTTTAGCATGGCCGCAACCTTAATCCGCGCTTCCTTGAAAGAAAGGTTCGCGAGCCGACCAATCAGGTCGAACCCGTCGCCGTGGCCGCATTGATTGCACAGCCACGATCCAGTTCCTTCTCGATCATCGAAACGGAACCGATCCTTGCCGCCACACATCGGGCATGGACCGTGGGCGCGAGGGTTTACGGGCGGGTGGTAGCCATAGGCGGGTAAAATGACCCGCCACTGGCCGCGCGTCACATCGGTAATTCTCACGCAGCACCCTTTGCCTTAGCTCGAGCTTTAGCGCGAGCGATGTTCCGGTGCTTAATCCACGATGCGGTGGACGGCGACACGGAAACTGCGGGCATTGGCTTAATCGTGGGCGCAACTCCGAATTTATCTTTGTAGGAATAATAGGCCCACCCGTCAGCATATCCCTTGTCTCGCGAATGGCGCAGTAATTCGGAATAAAAATCCAATTTCTCTTTCATGGAATATTTCGAGGCTTTTAATTTTTTGCCGCGTGTTAATTCCAGCAATTCGCCGGCATCGTTTTCGATTTGATTTTTAGCCTCTGGCGTAAATCCGCATGCAGGACACACCCGGACTTTTGGCGGCTTCACGAAAGCGCATTTCGGGCATTCCTTGGGAAGGATCGTCGGCTTCTCGCGCGCCACATTGGATTTTTGACCATCGTCTAGCTCGTCGTGGTGGATATCAGTCACAAAGCCAAGCCGCAGCGTCGTGTCGCTATGGTCGAGGATCAGGCAGTAATCCTTGCCCGGCGCAGTGCGAAGCCCACGCCCGATGATTTGTGTGTAGAGAATTTCCGACTTGGTGGGGCGGGCAAGGATCAGGCAGCGCACATCCCAATCGACGCCCGTGGTCAGGACGCCGACGTTGCAGACGATTTTAATCTCGCCTGATTTGAACTTAGCCGCCACATCGCGCCGCTCGTCCTTCTCCGAATAGGCATCGACGTAGCCTGTCGCCACGCCCGCAGCCTCAAACTGGCTCTGGATATGTTTTGCGTGAACGCGATTCACGGCGAAGCACAGGGTCGGGCGGTTCTGCCCCTTCTCCAGCCACGTCGAGACTATGTCCGCAACCAGCGCAGACTTGTCCATCGCCTTCCCGAGGCCTTTGGCCTCGTAATCGCCCAACACCGTCTTCACGCCGCGCAGATCAGGATGGGACGGCGCGAAAACTTTAAAATCGGAGAGGTGACCTTGGTCGATCAGTTCCTGCGTGGTTACGCTGATGATCAGATCGTCCCAAATCTTCCCCATGCCCTTCGCCCACGGCGTGGCAGTCAAGCCCACGAATGGAACGTTCTTCCAATCGGGAAGCGCCATCCACCGCTCATAAAGCTTGAACGAGACATGACACTCGTCCACGATGACCAGATCGACTTTCGGAATGTCTCGCCGGTTTAGCGTTTGGACCGAACAGACTTGGACCGGCTGATCGCGATCCGTCAGTTCATGGGCGGCCTGCATGACGCCAACTTCCAAAATCCCATGCCGCGCGAACCGCTCGACAGTCTGGTCGATCAGTTCCAACGCAGGCACGGTGAAGATTACGCGCTTACCCTTCTCGCGAGCCATGCGGACGATGCTCGCAGCTACCTCGGTCTTTCCCGATCCGGTTGGGGCTTGGATGACAGGCCGCTTTTTGCCGCCAAGGAGTGACCGCCTGAGCTTGTCTATCGTTTCCCATTGATAGGTGCGTAATTCCATAGCTCAAGCCCCCTTCTTAAGCTGGTCTGTGCCTATATTAATAGTATTATATATATCCAGTGTACTCCCCTTAGATTCATCCCTTGGCGGCTGTTCCAGTGTTCTAATACTCTTACTCTTACTCTGGGCTAGCACCCCGCTAGCGGAGCGATTGCATGATGCTAGCACCGTGCTAGCATCCGCAAAGAATCCGGCTTCAACTAGAGGATTGAGAGCCGCCAGAAAATCGTCCTCAGACATGCGGATGCGGAACGCGATCTCGACCACACGACCTGAAACTATGCCTTCTGGATTTTCGCTAGCTAACAGCCAAAGCATTGGTGCTAGCGCCTTGCTAGCAATTGGCAGGCGATGGAAATCGTAATCATCGAGCAAGCCACGATAGAGCTTGATCCATGGCGGCCTGCGGTTGCCGTAATGTTGGAATTGGTGCCAGTTTTTCGCTTGAAGGCAAATTTCCATAGTCAGACCACCATCCGTTGTGGTTGATCCGACGCCTGACCCGCGATATATTGCTGGCGCAAACATCGGAACACCGCCATGTTCCGTTTACGCCCCGGTGAAGTTGACGCTTCGCCGGGGCATCTTTTTAGACTACCTCATTTCTGGAGGCGTTTCAACTTGAGGGCAAGGAAAGCCATCTTGGGGATAGCCTTCGTTCCACTGAGCCACCAATAGATCGTCCGCTCCGTAACGCCAAGATATTCAGCGGCTTCCCTGTTGAGAAGGTTAAGCCGCCAAAGCATTGTACGGAGCTTTTCAGCGTCTTCTTCGTAGCTCATGCCATGCTCGCGACGATATAGTTGAGTGCAAGGCGGTGCGTATAGTATTGGCCAATATCACCTCGCGGGGTCATGGCCTGATAATTCTCTCGCTCGCACTTTTTGACCCAGCCGATCACCGAGCCGTTGTAGGTAATTTCAGTGATGCCATCGTCCCCACGCTCGCATGTCAGGGACAGGGCGGCATTTGAATTGCCGACCTTTGCCGACCCGATACCGTCGATGACAATTCCGCACATGTCTGCGATGTGTTTCGGTAATTCCATAGCTTTTCTCCATTTATCGAGAATGAAAACAATACATGAATAAAATACATTTTCAACTGATTTTTGATTTAATTTTTCGTTCGTTTTTCTGTAGCCATTTCAATGTGTTAAGCGCGGCTTCCAATTCGGGCAGCCACGATTCTTTCATATCCAATGTGCTGGGGTCTCGTTTTTTCTTTGAGACCAAATCGCGCAAAATATCGATGTGCCCTTTCAAATTAATGACGGCCCGCTCCACCGCTTCAATTTGAATATCCAACGGTACTTTCATCGTCTGCCTACAAATGTAGTCGGCCCGGTTGAGTTCTGGTGAAACAGATACCAGCAGCAGTTGTCCATGCCGGTGTTCTTGGACCCCTCAATCCACTTCACCCGGCCAACAGACACAATCATGCGGCAGATATTCAGGTAGCCTTTGGCTTGGCCTGTGTGCATCCAGTCGGCGTCAAACAGCAGCCACGTAGGCCGCAGCCGTGAACACCGCTCAATAATCTGATGCAGCACGGGCCGATCCCATGGCGGGTTTGTGATGATGAGTTCAGCCCCGTTCAGGTCCGACTCGTCAATCCATGAGGCGTCGTGCTGACGGATACCTGATGCCAGCGGGCGCACGTCAAAAGCTGACACGCAGTGCAGAGCATGGTTCTCCAAGTGCCCGGCCAACACGCCCGCGCCAGCGCAAGGTTCACAGAACGTCTGGCCCCGTGTCAGGAACGGGACCAGAGCCATGACAGCCGATGCAGGGGTTGGGTAATAGTCTAGCTTGACCCGTTCAAAGTCAGACCTTTTCCCCATCTTGCCCCTCCAGAGCGGCTCCGGCTATGCAGAAATAATCCGCTTCTGGCGACATGGGATGGGTCGAGCGTTTGCGCGAAAGCTCCATCACGATCCGCAGCGCCGCTTCCAGTTGCTCAATGCGGTCGGCTGCTTCACGCGAATCTGCAACGGCGACTTGCCAGTCGGTCGAAAAACAATGATCACGCAGCCGCTTCACAAGATCGTCAGCCATCTTTCTTCTCCCCTAGTGCGGCACGGGCAACAAACTCATGCCACAAGTCATGCTTGACGATGAAGATGTCACGTAGCTCTAGCAGCTTCTCCAGCGCCTCAATGCGGTCAGCGGCATCGTGCAATAGATAGTAAGCATCAGACATAACGCGCAGCTTGCTTGTCCGCAGCCGCTTCACAAGATCATCAGTCATCAGTTAATCCTCCCTCAAATGAGGAACGCCAATCTCTGGCGGGTATTCAGGCTGTGATCTATGCGCCAACCGACGCGCCATTTTGAGTTGCTGCTCTAACCTTTTGACTTCAGCTTCCAGTTGCTCAATGCGGTCGGCGGCTTCTTTTGTGTCGCCAATGCTGGCCGATAAGCCAAACGCAACATCATCGCGCAGTCGCTTCACAAGATCATCCATCTTTCTTCTCCCCTAGTGCAGCATCAATGAAGTCACCGACTTCATACAAATCCAAATTCCCTGCATCTAACTCGTAGATCATGTCGTCAAGTTTCCGCAGCGCCGCCTCCAGTTGCTCAATGCGGTCGGCAGCTTCGCGAATAAACGAACTTTTACCTTCGTCATATTCGTGGAACACGCGCAGCCGCGCCACCAGATCATCAGCCATGTCTTCCCTCCAAAACATCCATTATTTCTTTCTTTAACTTTTCTATTTGAAGCCGGGCCTCCGTTCGTAAGACGCAATCTTTCGTGACAAAATCCTCCAAGCGGTTATTTTGAACTAGCAATTCTTCAAATTGTTTTTCCAGCTCTTCAATGCGGTCGGCGGCTTCTGCCCTCTGGCTGCAACAGTCCCTCGCTGGAAAGTCGCGCAGCCGCGCCACAAGATCGTCAGCCATTTTTCCCCTCCAGCGCTGCGCGGGCGATTTTTTTCATGCGATTAACAATGCGTTTTTGGTCATCTGGTCTCATAATCATGTCCACGCCAGTTATGGCATTTAACGCTGCCTCCAGCGCCTCTATGCGATCAGCGGCTTGTTCCGCCGTGCGTCCCGGTTCACGCCACCAATCTTTTACTTCACGCAGCCGTTTCACAAGATCATCAGTCATCAGTTAATCCTCCCTTAGATGAGGAATACCAATCTCTGGCGGGTATTCAGGCTGTGAACGATGAGCAAGCCGACGCGCCATTTTGAGTTGCTGTTCCAACCTTTTCACTTCAGCCTCCAGCGCCTCTATGCGGTCGGCGGCTTCTATTGCTGTACTGTAATCATTAGTTCCATCATCAAAGGCTAGGTAACAAGAGTCACGCAGCCGCTTCACAAGATCGTCGGTCATCTTTTGTCTCCCATAGCTCTTTTTGCGATTCCGTAAGAGCATTCATCAATAAAACAACAGTCACAATTCTCACCATCGCAAGCAATTTTAGCCAAAGCATCCTCTGCCACGATAACCCGCTGCTCTAGCCGCTCCAGCATTTCTGCCGCCATGACCATCAAAGACAGGTCCTCAAGGTGGTCACCTGTTCCTGTTTTAAGAAGCTCAACTATGTTCATTTGTCTCCCCTCGCGTACATTTCAAAATGTTGCCGAACGACTACAAATAGGTCTTCTTGTTAGCCGTTTTATAGCACCCGAAAGCCTACCCAATTACACCCAATTGCGGAGGTTTCTCGCTTCACAGCATCCGCATCCATACCAATAGTGACATGGCAGTATTTGGATGCGGTATTCCATTATCCCCGTCCACTACATCTGCTTGGCTTTCTAGATACTCAATGATGGCTGGCATCTGGACTTTTATTCTTTCTATTTCTTTTTGAGCAGTGTGAAGCATGACCTGTAGCCTAGCTATTTCCCTCTCCTGCGCGATCAGCAACTTCTGCACCCGTGATGCTTCAGTCTCCATCTTTCTTCTCCAGCGCAGCGCGTGCGGCTTCAACAGCAGACCCCCATTCATCAGCGTATTTAATCAAAGGTGGCCCGTTCTGCACATCAAGCAACGATTGCAGCGCCGCTTCCAGCGTCTCAATGCGACTGTGCTTTTCATCCACCACACCAGCGATCCACTCAACTGCACTATCAATCCCGTCCTCTTTGATAACCGCTTCAATCGCTT
>Ga0255152_1000069_pt1 | contig 50208 bp, 108 predicted proteins | sample Atl_Yuk_RepC_8h_FD_183624 | JGI IMG/M metagenome (GOLD analysis project Ga0255152, IMG submission 183624) | Freshwater microbial communities from Altamaha River, Georgia, United States - Atl_Yuk_RepC_8h | ecosystem: Environmental > Aquatic > Freshwater > River | place: USA: Georgia | collected...
CAACTCCTTTATCACCTTCATAAACTGTAAGTGGAACATAATCGCCAAGACTATCTTCTAGTTGCCCAAGATTTACACCTTGTAAGTCTACAAAATTTTTAAGAGTTGTTAATCTGTTTTCAATAGAACTTGGATCTGTAGAATTATTTATTCCCAGCTTTAATTGAATTTGATAAACTGCATCATTTAGCCTTCTATGTTGTGCAGAGTGAGAAACCTCTTGAACTGAATTGGTTGCAAGCGGCTGGGTATATGTATCAATCTGGGCGGGATATAAAGTCTCCATACCTACAATTATACCAACATAACAGTTAGGCTACATATCTTCTTGTTTTTGGCCAATGGCTACGTTTGGAGGGTTTTTAGAAGGCATAATATAACAATGTGGTCCTTCTGCATATATAAAGTCAGCAAAAATAACATTTAGTTTTTTAAAAAACTGGTCTATACCCAAGCCCTCAAAATTTTCTGATTTTAATTTTTGGCAAAAAAAGTTATTAAAATCTATTGCTTCTTGCATAGATTCGTGCTTTTTATAAAATTTAATTCCGATGTCTCTTATATTTCCTTGATCATCTGTATGAAAAACAGCAGTCTCGTATCTACCAGCTGCATTAAGTATAGTATTTACCCTTATAGAGGTAATTGAAAGATTTACAACTTTTCTTATTTGCCACCTTTTTGTTTCAACTTTTATGTCGTGTGCCATTACCAGTTGCCATACTCTCTATTAAAATCTACTTCAAATTTATGTTCTTCTGAAAAGGTATAAAAAGTGTTTAAAGTATATCTCGTTCCATTTCTTACCTCTTTGACCCCATGAGCATGATGAATATCTCCTGGAAAAAATGCTAGCATGCCAGCTACAATTTTAATTTCAAGATCATGTTGTGGAAAATAAATATGTCCATCTTCAAAGTCATCGTTCAAATACAGAACACAACCAATATCTCTCCAGTTCCAAATATGCGGAAGTCTATTAAAATTTTCATAGTCTGAATGTGGTGGCTGTGCTTGTCCATGTGGCCAACGTATTAAGTTAAAGCAGTCTGGCCAAATATCTTTTTTTAAATTCCAAGATTGTTTAATTTGTTCTCTAATTCTTGACTCTATTTCCCAAAGCTTTTTTGCAATCTTTATGTCATATTCAGTTCCAAACCCTGCCTCTGAAATTAATAAATGAATAATTGATAAATATCTGTTGGTCCACTGATTATCAGGATCAGAATGATTTCTTTTTTCCCATAAATTTTTTTCAGTTAATCTTTTTTCATAATCTAAAAGCATAGATCTTTCTTCTTCAGTAATGAAGTCGTATATTACTTTAATGTCTTCTTTTGCCATCTATACTCCTATTGGAATCCATTTGAATGGGTACTGATTTTGAAGCATAAAAACTGGAGCAATATTAAAATATATACATTCAATTTTTGTGGATTCGTATTGAATTTCTTGTCCCGCTTCAAAAAGTAAGATTGTGCCTTCAGCAACACTTTCTTTTTCTTTATTTAAGTATACAAAAAATTCTTCTTTTTGTAAAGAAACTAAACCATTGAAGCATGGAATGTTTATTCCGCCAAAATCGTAAATAAATTTTTTATTTACAAGCCCATTAAAATAATCTGAAGAAATATAATATTCTGATTTATTAAAAGAAACTTCCTTATTTAAACATTCATTTTTTAACATTGCTACTATTTCTTTATAAAGATTAAATATGTCAGAATCGTATATGCCAAATACATTGAATTGGGTAGGGTTATAAGACGGCGCCTTTTTTATAAAATCAGCAGCATTTCCAGAATTAAAAAAATATACACTATCTGTATCATTTAAAGTAGAAACAATTTTTTCTTTAATGCCTTTAACATTTACATTTTTTTTAATCATGATAAAGTTTTAATTCTTTGTCTTATAAGCTTTTGTACTTCTGGTTTTAAAGTTAACCACATATGGTTACTATCTACATAATGAATTAGTAATATGCCAACCCTATTGTTTTCAGGATCAGGAAATTCTGGTTTCCAATGCTGTTGATCATTTGCATAAAAACCAATAGCTTCATTTTCTAAAAAAAGATATTCTTTTCCTTCAATTATTAATGGCCAAGGCTCATTGTGATAAAGACCTATGTCTAAAGTATAGGTGCATGGACCAGAGTCAACATGTGGATTTAAATGCGCTTGTTTTCCAGAGTACTCTGAAAATATTGCATACGTTGGAACTATGTTTTTATTGTTGAACCATATTTTTGCTGGCTCATGCAATTTGTTTAAAATTTCTTGAAGAACTTGATCGTCAAATGAGTCTATTCTTTTGCTGTTATAAAAATCATACTCAGCATTTTTTAAAAAGAAATGATTTTTAAAATAATTTTGTATTTCATTAAAATAGTCTTGTTCAAAAACTTTTTCAATTTTAAATTCTTTCATCCTACAACCATTTCTATAAAACTTCTATTTGCAGATCCTCCAATTTTTTGAATAACATATTCATATTCTTTCCCACTTGGAAATATAAGCATTGTATTTTCTTTTAGCTGTATTGAAAAATTTTGATGTGGCAAGCTAATAAATCCGCCGTTATTTATTGTATTTAAACAAAATAAAACAACATAGCAGTCTTTTTCAAAAGCTGCACACCTTTGTTTCATTTGTGGGTCTTCTGTTCCTGGGACTTGAACAAAATGATTTTCAAATTTCATCCACAAGTTCAATGGTGATTTTATTTCAAGTTCTCTAAGATAGCTGTACATTGCTTTAAAAACAGCTTTATAAAAAAATGTTTTTGATTTTAAATTTGTATCATTTTTTGCAAGATCTATGTCGGCTTCATAAATATTGTCTTGGCCCAAAAGGACGTTTTTAAGCTCGTAAGAAATTGAAGAAAAGTCTATGTCTTTAACAACATTTTCAACATAAACTATATTGTTTAAATACTTAACTATTTTCATTGCTTAATATCCTTTTTATTCTTTTATTATACCACACGGCAGGATATAAAAAATCTCTTGGAGGTTCTGTCAATTCAAAAATTTTTTTAACCTCATTTTTTTTATATATATGTTTTTCTTTTAAAATTTTTTTTGTATTATTATAAGCAATATCTGCAATAAAACTTCTTTTAGAAGGAACGTCAATTTTTTGTTGCCCCATATTGTTGTAAAAGAATAAACGTGTTATTACTCCTATCCACTTCCATGCGCCAGATGGTCTAAGCTCTGGACTTGTATAAACACGATTTGCTAATAAATTTTTATCTATTGTTAAATAAAGGTCTGGATAATCATTTGAGATATAATTAGAAACAATTATTGTTCCAGAAGGATATTTTTTATTTTTATAAAATGCAACACAATATTTTATAATATTGTTGTTTTTAAGCTCAGTTATTTGAATCCAATAACTATTTAATTTTTCTGGATATTTATCTAAAAATAAATTTGAACTTATTTTTTTTTTAAACATTTTATATCGAAACCGAGTCGTGAACAAGCATTTCTTGAGTAAAGAATATATCGTAAGGCTCACAGTCAATTGATACAATTTCATGTGAAACTGGAACTGATTGCAGCATTGTTATTGGCTCAAATGAACTTGAAGCATAACTATAAATTTCATCGGTATTTACAATATCAGCAGTTGCTATAAATCTTGCAAGACCATCTCTTTTTATTAAAATGTAGTGGTATTGTGAAAAAATATCTCCATTTATAGCTACAACTGTATCTCCCATTTTTTGATGAATCATAACAACGTTTGTTGTAGTATATTCAATTTGTGGATTAGTTTCTGTCCAATTGTAAATACTTTGATAAGATTCTGGAGTAGACAAATATGGTACTCCCTCAATATTTGCTGAAATCAAAACATCGCCAACTTTTAAACTTCCAGCAGCAACTAGTCCATCTGGAGTTCTGACCAAAGTATGTACGCCTAAACTTTTCCAAGTTGATGGTGGCAATACAATTGGTGGTATATATGGAGGATCTGCTGGTGGAGCAGTTGGTGGATCTGCTGGTGGCCCTGCTGGTGGCCCTGCTGGTGGCCCTGAAGGAGGCGAATTTCCATATGGAGGCGGATTGCTATATGGATTATAATACGGAGCAACATAAGTATATAATGTTAAATTTACAGTAGTTAAAGCATCTACTAAACTACCAGCAGAAATGCTTTGTGATGTAATTTTTTGATCTAATCCGCTATCTGATCCACTTGTTCCAGAAACTGTTCCAACTAATAGTCCAGCTCCAGTTATTGCTGCTCTAGCAGCTGTTTCGCTAAGTCCATAAACATTAGGAACTGAAATTCCTTCATAAGCATTATAAACAAAGTTAACAGTTGTTCCACGTGGAACAATTTGATTTTCTGAAAATCCGCTATAAGATTTAAACTTGTTGCTTTCTGCAGAATAATTTGTAACTGAACTTGATGACGAATAATTTAATCCTAGGCCAGCCAATATTGATTCTGCTTCAGATCTTGTTTTACCAGACAAATTAGGGATAGAAACTTTAGTTGTTATCTTACGACGACGAGATGATTTTCCTGACATTATGCAACCAAATCTCCAAATACGACCCAAGAATTTGCCCCACGCTTTAAACATGTGGCGCTACTCCATTGAGTGCGGAGCTTTAATCCTGGTGTTGCATTAGGCGTAAAACCTTCGCCATTAATTGTTATTTGTGTGCCAGTTGTTTGCAAAACTTCAAAGTATGTTCCTACTGGAAAATTAGCTGTAAGATCGCTTGGAATAGTTAATATTCCTGTTGTCATTTCAATGAGTTTAAAAGCATCCGCAAGACCTGGTGTGTAAGAAGCCGTCTGTTGAGAAATTGTTGTTAAGTTGTTAGCATCAATATCTGATACTTTTGCAAGCTTATACCACCCTCCCGCATGTGCATAATATGCGGCACCTGTTCCATGTACGTGTGCAAACATACCATGTTTATTTGCTGCGGCTGGAAGATTTGCTTCTGATGCATATGCTTCCCACATTAACTCTGAGCTTTTAATTGCTCCGTCTGGAAATGTTACTGTACCAGTAGCTGTTAAATTATTTGTTGTTAAAAGAGTTGATGCTGTTATTGAAGGAGAGGTAATAGATGTTGATGCTGATACAGTTGTAGCATTAAGTCCTCCAACAACAAGGTCGTCTGCCAAAGCTTGTGTCCAATTGATTACAGTTGAAGGTTCTGTTGTTACACCTTTAAAAAGTCTCCATTTGTTTTGCTCGTGATCTCTTGCAAGTCCTGAATGTTGATAAGTTCCGTTATTAAAACTTCCAACAATACCAATATCAATAATATTTGCTTGATTATTTTCACCGACATAAATTAAAGGGTTTGCAACAGAAAGGTTTTGTGTTGATTGAGTTGTTGTAGACCCAGTAACTGTTAAATTTCCAGAAACTGTAAGATTTCCTGTATTAACTGTTCCAGTAAAAGATGGATTTGCTAAATTAGCTTTTAAGTTTAGTGCTGTTTGTGTTGCGGTAGATACAGGCTTATTAGCATCTGATGTATTATCTACATTTCCAAGTCCAACCATTGATTTTGTAATGCCGCCAACTGTACCAGTAAATGTAGGAGATGCAACTCTAGCAATATTTGTAGAAATTTGAGAATCTTTAATTAAACCAGCGTTATCTAATTGTGGAATACCATTTAAGTCATCTAGTAAATTTGTAAAGTAAGCAAGGGTAACGTAATCTTCTAGCGTGTCATTTAATCCGCCAGATAAAACAACTTCTGGGGCAGTTGCAAAAACAAATTTATTTGTTGCATCATTATAAGTAACAGTTATGTGAGAATGATCAGAATGATTTACTGCTAAACCAATTGCATCTTGTGCTGCTTCAGCAAGTTCTGATGGAAGAACGTTTAGATAATAACAATCTCTCCATCTTGATGTTTCTGAAAATCCAGCTTTAAATCTTCCAACATCTAAAGATAATGCTAATTCTCCTGGTTTTAAAATTGGATTGTTATCATACCAATTTTGTTGTGTATCCCTACGCATTTGAATTCTAATTGCCATTATGAATTGCCTCCATCAAGTGATGTATCACTATTATATTGTTGGTTAGAACTTCCGCCATCAAAAACGCTAAGATTTGGATTGTAAGATCCTGCAATTACTGTATGAACTGGTCCATCATATGTATGAATATGATCTTCTAAAACATATTGTGAAGAATTGACTGGCATCCATTCTGAACCAGTATGCATCATTAATGCATTCATATTTGTATTAAAATATAAAGATCCAGCATGTCCATCAGTTGGATGATCTGGAAGTGTTGGCAGTGACAGGGTTGCTAAAAATTGTCTTGCCATTTGTTATCCCGTTATAACTACTCTGTATGCTCCGTTTGCTGGTGCTGTTGCAAACCTAACTGTAACTGTATTCAATGTTGTTCTTTCTGTATCTACTTCAACATTGTTCCATTCAGCTGCTGTTTCAAAAACCTGAATGCTGATATCTCTTGAATTTAGTCCATGGTCTACTACGAATACTGATCCTCCGCCACTGACTGTTACATATTGTGCGGTTGTAGAAAGATCTGCTGCAAACTTACGAGCAATTGCATATTGACGACCATTGTCTAGACCAATCTGCCAACGATCATCTGTCTCATTCCATGTTAATAGTGCATCTTCTTCTGCACCACGGTGAATAATAAATCCGCCATCAACTGTTGGTGTAGCAGATTCTGAAAGATTAGAATTAAGGTTAATCTTATTATCTTCAATGTTAACCTGTGTTGTATTTACTGAGTTAATTGTTCCTAATACATTTAGGTTTCCATTAACTGTAAGATTATTGCCAATTGTTACATCGTTTGGCAAACCAATTGTGACTGTTGAGCCTTCTCCGCCTGAGTTGGTTACTTCAATTTCATTTGTTGTTCCTTGAATTCCAGCTACATAATCACCAGTTGTTTGTGAACCAAGGTTTACATTTTTGATAGAAACTGCGCCATCAGATACTGTAAAATCAGCATTTGCAAATGATGCAACACCACGATTTGTTGTTGTTGCAATTTCGGCATCAATTTGAAGTTTGTTATTTACATCATCATAAGTTACATCAATGCCTTCGCCTGCAGCAACAAGATCATTTACAATGTCTTCTACACGCTCTTTATTAATTGTTACTGAACCAGAAACAACCTCAAAGTCTGTGGCTGGGAAACTTGCAACACCTTTATTTGTATGAGTTGCATCTTCTGCAGATATTGTTATCTTATTATTAGCAGCATCTGATGTTACATCAATGCCTTCTCCGCCTTCAACTTTTAATCCTTCTGTAAGAAGATCAATTGAAACAACTGTATCGTTATCATCTTTTACAGTAAGAGTAGTTGCAACATTTACTTGACCAGCTGCAGTCAAACGACCTGTGCTATCAACTGTAAATGTTGGGATTTGTGTTTGTGAACCGTAACTTCCAGCTGTTACTGTTGTGTTTGGAAGTCCAATTGTTGCATCGCCAGATATTGGATCCTTAGATACTGTAATTTCTCCAGGCTCACCAAGGATATCTGGAATGTCGTGTGTGTGATCTGCACGAGCAACTGATGTAGATGTTCCATCAGATTTTGTATTACCAAAAAATAGAGATGTAGTTTGTCCGCCTGCGCCAAAATCACCAGAGGCTCTTAGCCAAGTAGTTCCGTTCCAGAAATAAAGGAAATTGTCCGTGCTGTCATAATAAATTTGACCAGTTACAGGACTTTGTGGTTTAGAAGAAGAAGGTAAATTTTGAATGCGGGCATTCAACAACTCATTCTTTGTGAGATCTAAACTTACTAAAAACTTTCTTGCCATGTTTTGTTACTCCTCTTTTAGGACAGGTATGCTGTCCCTGAAAATGGCTGAGCCATAGTTAGCGTCAGGACATTAATACTATTATAGTCTATTCCTGTTTCCAATACGTCACCACTACTAGATTTAACAGTCACGTTTGGATGAAATTGTAGATTGTGATAAATTGTTACAGAATATACGCCATTTACTGGCCCTGTAACTTGTGCAAGCTCCCAAGGATATACCATGGCAACTTCTGTATTCAAAAGGTAGTTTGGGGCTCCGTCCCAAGAAAGGTCGGAAGGCTTTGGACCATAAAATCTTGTTGTATCTTTGTCATAATAAAAATCACCAATAAGACCTATAGTATTTAATGGGGCTCCATTTCCATTTAGGATACCTTTTCCTCTTGGACCCTGGGCTCCAACATCTCCAATAACAACTTTGTTTACATTTTCATGTACTATTACTTTTTCTACCATTATACTGTCACCGACCTATCTAGTGTTAAAAATCCTTCAAGGATTCTTATTTTATTACCGTTTGTATCTGTGACAAGAATGTCATAAGCTGATTTTGGAAAAATTAATTTATTTGTTGCATTAGCAGGAATAGTAACTGTAATCATATTACCAGCAATATTTATTCCATTAGATGATGGAGTAGACAAAGTTGTAACTAGTTGCTTTCCGCCTTTTGTATCACGTATCTGCATTTTGGCTGTGGAACCAGTTAGATCAATAGGGTTATCATTTGAGTCTAGATACTCAATTTGAAAAGAAAAAGTAGCCCCTTGGTCTACCTCAAAATTTTTTGTTGATGCCACAATACCACCTTATTAAATAGAAAAGTCCCTATGCTCATTTTAGCATAGGGACCGTCCTAAAGTATTTACTTAGTTAGGCCAAAAGCCTTGTCGTTTTTATTAAGAGCTCTTAATAGAACTGGTGCTACAGCTGCTACTCCAGCCATTGCCAAATCTTTTGGATTTGTATTTCCTGTCATATAAAGTGCTAATGCTGCCGCCATAAATGAACGACCATAGCTTGCTAGAATTGCAAGAGCTTTGCTTGCTTCTTTTCCTAGATCCATTGTTGGTGCCTCTGCTTTCTTTTTCGTTGCCATATTTTCTCCTTAATGGGGTTTACCCATATTTATATTCTACCATCAAGCGGATATATCTACAATTTCACAATTTCCGTCTGATGTACAGGCTAAAGTTTGTGTTCCTGAAGTACCATCTTCGGTTTCATAGAATGACAAATCTTCCCACCTAATAGAAGACGGCATCTTTGCTAACAATTCAAGATACTGTTCTTCTGTTACTTCTTGATAAGGTGCTTGCTTATATGAATGATCTGAATGTGGTAGGAATGAAATACCTGATACTTCATCAAAATGCTTGTATACCCAAGCACCAACTTCCATCCACTCATCTTCTTTTACAGACACTGTAATAGATGGTTTATGCTCACACCATGCACGTTGATAAACAAGCCATGTATTCAAATGATCAATAGCGGTCAAATGATCTCTTGTAATTGCACCTTCTGGTGCCTTTACTGGAAATGAAAACACATAAGTGTCATTTGGTTTCATAAAGTCATCTTCTACTGGAATTCCAACTTCTTTTAAGAATGTTGATAAAGGATCTTTCTTATCTCCACGAACAGTGCGAATGTAATATGGAGAATGCCATGCATGCATTCCTGAAGAAACTCCTACAAGCTGTGACACCGTTCCAGAAGGCTTAACACATGTAATAGCAGCAGATTCGTTAATACCAATTTTTGCTGCTTCTGCTTTATTTGTATCTCTTGCATAATCACGAAGGCCTTCTAAAACTTCTGATAGTTTTTTGAGATCTTCTTTTCCAGAAAAGAATTTATTACCAAACTGACCAGTAAGAGATACACCAAGTAGGCGTTCTTCTTCTGTATTATCTTTCCATATTTTGCGAAGATACTTAAAGTCTGTAAGTGTTGATTGCCAAGTTCCAAGAATTGTAGCTAATCTAACTTTTTCTGCTACTGTTTTAGCAGTATCTTTTTCACGAATTACAACTTCGGATAAATTACAAAACTGATAAGGTCTAAGGATAATTTCTGAGCATGGGTTAGTTCCGTAGTGAATTTCAGGATCTCTTCTTCCCCATCTTGCTGCTTGCTTTTGAGCAGCGGCAACATTGTATATGCCACGCTCACCAGATTTTGAGTCATATAAGTTTTTCCATTCAGCAATAAACTGCTCCATCTCTGGTTTGCGAGAATATGCTACTGAGTTATTTGACAAAGCTCGTTGTGAATTGTTTTCCCACCAGTTACCTGATTTTGCTGCTGCCATTTCAATGTCATTAATGTTTGACAAAGAAATCATTGCAGAACGACGTACTCCGCCAACAACTACAACTTCACCTATCTTACACATTATATCGTGTGCCTCAATAGGCTTCAACTGGCGACCTGCTGCTTGCTTGAACTTAGCAATAGTAAAATCAAAAAGATTAATAAGTGGTTGTGGGCCTGAAGAACGACCACCCATTGTCTTTAAACGTGCACCTGCTGGACGAAGTTTAGAAACGTCTACAGAAGGAATCTGTCCAGCCCAAAGCATTGCAAGAAGTTCACGATAAGACTTTGCCCAACCAGTCTTAGAATCTTCTACTACAATTGTAGTTGTAGATTTTTCAAATGATTCTGGGACGGCAGGAAGCTTATTAACATATTTATATTCAACAGAGAATCCAACACCAGTTCCACACATCAAGATATACATTGTTTCATCAAATGATCTTGGGGAATCAACTGGAACAAATGAACAGTTATATCCTGCAACATGGTCTCTATCTAATGCTGCACCTGCAGTCATAACAGCTCTCATAGAAGGCATTACGTTTCTATCATAAACCGCTTGCTTTAATTCCTCAACAAGTTTGAGGTCTGGGTAGTAATTAAAGTTTTTAAGGTGGGAAAGCATAAAGTCAAAGTACCTATCTACAGTTTCACCCCATGTTTCACGACGGTTTTCATCAGACAGCCATCTTGCATATCTTGACAATGCAATAAAGTTTTCATATGGGTTTTCAATAGTTCTTGACATTTTTAGAGTACTCTTTCCGCCGTTTTTCTACAGCTAAATTTTATTTTGGGTAAGTCTAAGTATACCTAAAAGTTTTTATAGGGGCAAGGGGTTAAGAAAATTTTTTTTCTAAATGATCAAAAGCATTCTTAGTCAACTGAATCCAATTATATTTTTCATGAATTTTTTCAGCTTGTGCAAAATAATAGCCAGAATAAGCTTTATAATTTAAAACAACATCATACATAAGTTCTTCAAGATGTTCTTTATTGGGTTTAAACATTTTTCCAACATAAGTATGTCCTACAGATTTAGGTAACTTCTCATCTGTCAATGTTGACTTTAACTTTAGAGGTCCTAAAAATTCTTTATAATCTGCCCAATCATAAGTTGATATTACTGGCATACCAGTTGCTAAACCTTGCAAAGGGATAAATCCAAATCCTTCTCCCCAACTTGGATAAACAAGTGCATGATGAGAGTGATATAAAAATAGGAGTTGACTAGTGTCATACTCTTCTGTTATAATTGATATATTATTATATATATTAGGTAAAGATAATATATTATAATTATTATATATTCTAATAGTATTAAATAGATGCGCCTTGATTGTTAAGTGATATTTTGGGTTATTACCAAACAATTTAATAAAAGTTTCAACTACTAATTGTCCGTCTTTTCTTGGAGCTGGTTCACCAATATGAAGAAATCTAAAAACTCCATCATCTTTTAGAATTCTTTTCTTTGGTTTCCAAAAACTTTCAATTCCATGTCTGTAAACTTTAACATCTTTTTCAACACCATTTGCTTTAAAAACATCTGCTGTCCATTGAGATGTTGCCCATACTTCATCACATAGGTTAAATTTTTCAACCCATGCTGGATCCATTGAAGTAGATTCCCAAGGTGTATATCCAATTTGATATTGATTTCTATGAAATTTAAAATTGTCAGGTTGAGTAAACATTAATTGTAAATCTGCTTTTGGATTTGCAAAATTTACTTTGTGTCCTAAACTTTGTAATGATTTAACTATATTTTGACCAGCATAACCAAATCCCACAGCTGGATTTAATCCCGCTTTTACTGTGTAATAAGAAATATCCATAATATCTTTCTGGTCGACTAACTTGACAAGCCCATACTTTGTTTAGTATTATTATATTTACTGTCTCTTAGGAGGTAACAACCTATGGAGAAAAATATAAAACGTTTGTATGAAGTACTTAGTAATTCTACCATATTCGTTTTGTTTATGGTAGCAGTTTATTTAGTATCAATTACAGATGGACCTGCATATGCTGTAAAAATTCAGGAGCAATTAGCTGCTGAAAAATTACAGAAAAAAGTAGAGGCTTATTCAGTAGCAACTGATTTAAGTCACTGCGATCTTGTTGAAGTTTTGAGCATTGCTGGCTTTGAAGGTCAGGCTCTAAAAAAAGCGTGGGCTGTGTCAAAAACAGAGTCCAACGGAAGACCGCTTGCTCATAACGGAAACAGAAAAACAGGGGACAACTCATACGGGATTTTCCAAGTAAACATGCTTGATGACCTCGGAGTTGAGAGAAGAGATCAATATGGTCTCACTTCCAATTCTAACCTATTTAACCCCATTTTAAACGCCGAAATCGTTTATAGAATGACGAAGCAAGGCAAGGACTGGAGTTCTTGGCCAAGTTACGGAACTGTAAGATACAAGGAGTTCTTAAAAGAATTTCCTGCAAAGTGTTTAACAATGACAACTAAAACAAAAAAGACAGAGGCAGTAAATTAAAACACAAGTAATCGTGGCTTATCAAAAGTTGGCGGAGGAATCAAAAGTTCCTCCGCTGCTTTGCCCAATAGACAAATCAATGCTTTACCCAAACCTAACAGATCAAGATCAGCTATTCTTATACTGTTTAGAATGTTCATACAAAAACTATGTTGGACTAGATTTATATGAAAAAGTAGAAAGATACATAGAAAAACACTATGGTAAACAGAATACTGAAGAATGGAAAACCTCTTAAACAATTAAGAGATCCAGTTCAACTTTTAGTAAGAACTAAGGTTCCAGAAAAGTGGATTTTGATTGATCAAGAAACTGGTCAAGTATATCAAGGTTCTGACAGAATGGATTCTTATGGCCCATGGGTAAGACTTAATGTAGACGATAAAGTCATACCAGAAGATATAGCGAATTTACTATATGCAATAATTGAAAGTGCGAAAAGTGCCTCGGCGCCAGAAGAGAAAGTGATATAATATACATATGCTAAGAACTGCAGTATATACTCTAAACTCCACACCAGTTAAACTTAGTATTTCTGACGAAGTTGAAGGACCATCAACTCTACATGTTAAAAATCTAGATAACTCTAAACACGTATATCTTGGCGGAAGTAATGTGACATCTACATCATTTGGAATGAAGCTTGAACCACTAGAAAATTTTGTAATTGATCTTGGACCATATGATCATCTTTGGGCAGTTGGAGATACTGGATCTTCTGTATCTGTCCTAATTTTGGAGAGATAGTTTGAATAAGGGCGCTAAAAAAGTGCTCGGCGGACTAGAAGTATCCAATTTTATATGCTATACTAAAATACGAAAACATTTAAACTCTAGAAAATATTCTAGGGGCCATCTTAGAAAGTATTACGAAAATGAGCGAAGAAAACGTCAATCTGGAGGATAACCTCCAAATGGCTCAATATATTATGTTGGCCAGAATTTATGACCTAATATCCGTGCTAACTAGCCATATGACAGAAAAACCAGAACTTATTCAGAATATTGTAAGCCTGCACGAACAGGGTCATATTCTTGGCCCAATGCCTGCATTTAAGCCTAAGGAAGAAAATGAGTCAACTACAGGAACAAGTACAGAAGAAACTTCTAGCTGATTTTAGGGCGGGAATTTGTAATTCCTGTCTTGAATTTAGCCATATAGAACTTAAATGCACTATGGTAGATAAGCACAGTAAGGAGTATTTTGTAGATTCCGACTTTACTTGTCCAATAGGAGAATTTTAATATGGCAAGAGAAGTTAGACCATGGGATTTGCTAGATCCAAATACACCTAGAGCTCCTAAGAATGTGCAAGAGAAAAGAATGGAGACTTGTTCTTCCTGCCCCCAATTTTTTAAACCAACTAAACAATGTAAAGAATGTCTGTGCATTATGCCACTAAAGACACAATTGCTTAATGCTACATGTCCATTGAATAAATGGGAAGGTGAATTACATGTGTCGTAATTGTGGAGATTGCACAGCAGAACATCCACATTCCACAGATGATTCTGTGGATATTGTTTTAGATTCTCCAGTATTGTAGTTGACTACAAATTACACTTATGTTATTATTACAGGAGTGTTTGGTTGAGAACCACCATTCTCCCATTCATTAGAAAATCCCCTAGGATCCGCCTCCGAAGGGATTTTCGCTTTTTTGTGATAAAATTATATTATGCCTAGAAGATATTTTTCAGAATTACGCTATGTAAAGCATTACGCTTTACCTAAGCGTGAGAATATTTTTAGTCGACTAATTAATAAGTTAAAATTAAGAAAAAAATAATTTTTTACAATTTGCTTCTTTTATATGCAAAAATCATATCTTCATTGGCGTATTTATCATCACCTGTAAAATCATATAGAATAATTCCTAAAGCTAAACATTCATCATGTTTCCACCAGGTGTAACACTTACTACCCTCTACATTTAAACAATTGTGTAAATAGGCTTCTAGCCTTTCTATGACCCATTGTGGAGCTTGTTCTTTCACTTATGTTCCTTCATATGTCTATTTAGTGTTTCATGGGCAAAGCCAGATCTTACTTCTATTTCCCGCCCACATATTTCGCAAATTACTACTCTGTGAGATGCCATTATATCCTAGTCGACTAGATTATTTTTAATTTCGTTTAAGACTATTGAATTCATTTTAGATTGCTTAAACTTTTCATATCTTTTAGTAAGTGGTAAATGTTTTCCATAATATGCAGGAGCTTGTGCACAAGCATCAGCATATTTAACTAAGTTTTTATTACATCTAAATCTTTTAAGTATTACTTCTCTATCTGTTAAAACTTCAAAATAAAATAAAGGTTCATTTTCTTCAATAATAATTTTACCTTTAGTTTTCCAGGTCTGTATTTCTATATTCATAGGTCTAAACCATTGAGAAATATCAAAGCTACCTGGAATTAAGGTCCCATATTTTGTATATCCAGGTTCATGCATCATTGGTGGACTAAATACTCCAATTGTAGGTTCTTCTGCAAAGAAAAGAAATCCCTGATTAAATGATATTGATCCGCCCTCCGTAAATGCTGAAGGTCTTTCAATTTTAAATCCTACAGAAGTCTTTCCAGTAATTTCTAATTTTGGATCATATGGATTTGTAAAATCAAAGTCTACTTCTGACCCCATTCCAGTTCTAAAAACATATGTATGTTTAAATCTTCCTGTAGCTGCAGGACATTGTAAAAATCCACGATTATTTCTTTCATCCCGATTTCTTTTTTCCATAAGCTCATGCATAAGTAAATTAGGTTCAGGATACATCATGTTCCATTCCCCGTAAAAATCTGATTCTGGGGAAGTTAATGGAGCCCAATATACAATAAGCGGATCTTTTTTCATATAGGACATAATAGCATTTTCAGTTGAGCAGGTCAATTCGTTTTTTGAAAATGTTAATATAATTTTAATTTGTATGATACGAGTTTTTATACAAATCGGACAAAACGGATAGTGCGCCCATGTGATGCAATTCACAAAAATAGTTTTGCGACACGCCCGAAAAACACCCCAAAATGTCAGACCCCTATGGTAGGATACTAGGTATCAAGATAAAGAAAGGTTGGTCTAACTATGGACTACAATGATTACTATGACGAAATCTATCTAGATATTTATCTAGAGTTTGGTGCTGATTCAGTATCAGACCCCGACTATGCTGAGCAACTTGCTCATGCTAAGGGTGTGAAGTAAATCACACACCCTATGCGGCGTGTCGTCTTGATAATGTCGCTCCCTTGTGTTATTATTCCCGTATTAGAAAGAAAGAGGTAGCAAATGTCCGCTAACTTATACAATGTCCAGTCCCTACTAGTAGGAAAGCCTTATCGTAGCCGTTCCGTAGAGGGCGAAATCGTATCGGCTGAGAAACACCCTCATGCCGTATGGTATGAAAACGCTGAGGCGTATCTAGTAGAGATACGCAAGAATACAGGTGGCTACACCTATCGCAGCGTAGCCGTAGCGTGTGACTAACCTCACACCTACACCCTAGCGTGTCGGCTTGAAAATGTCGGTGCTATCGGATAGTATTCCACTATAACTAAATAAGAGGTATGAGCCTAGCAAATAAACCGAAAGGGTGAGCCTAGCAAATAAGACCTCAACTAACGAAAGGATAAACTAAATGAAAATGTATCAAACACTAAAATTTGATTGTAAGGCTTGCCACGGAGTAGGCTATCTATTCTATGGCGATAACAATGACTACACCATTGACGCTTGCGATTGCGTAAGAGAGGAAAATAACTAATGACTAAATGGGATACAATACAGGCAGATTTAGAGCCTATCACACCAAAGGTGTGGGGCGATGAACACGAATTCAATAATGATTTTGATGATGATTTTGATTTTGATTTGGAAATGGAGTAAATAAAAATGGATAGATACTTAGTAATAGATATCACTAGCGATGGGCTTGCTTTTGAAACCGCCCAATTTGATTTCTACCTCTCTCCCCTAGGTATGGCGTTAGTAGTAGTGGGCGTTATTGCTTACAAGATTTACAAGCGCAGAAAGCGTGTGTTCTAAAACACAAAACGGATCGGCGTGTCGATTTGACAAAATCGGCAGCTGCCCGCAGTCTTTTGCGGGCGATTTGTACCGTTATGTCCGATTTAAGTAGATTCACGGAAAACCCCGAAAAATGTGAGATTTATCACAAAACAAAATGTCCGATTTGTGGCATTACTGGTCAGTAAATGTCAGACCCCCCTGTTATACTTCAGTTATTAGATAGTAAAAAAGAAAGGTGGTCTAAAATGACTACACTAAATAAAAATAATAAAGTAAATGCTTTCGACATTATCGAAGAAAAAGGCTTATGCGCTATGGATAAAATTTGCGTATTTTGCTCAATAATGACAGATGGGTGGAATAGTTTTTGCCCAAGATGTAAAGAATACAAAGGTATGATGAGATTACCTGAAGCCATAGAATACTATGGTGAAGAAATTATTGGATACTAATAGAAAGGATAACTAATAATGGGTTACATTGAAATTTTTAGATTAGATGAACAAGGTGCTGGCTGGGTTGATCTCAGCGAGGCTACGCCTGAAGAATTGCTAAACCTTGAAATTGGCTTATTTCAAGAGGGAGCTTTGTGAGATTTCTCACAAGGCTAAGCGTCTCAAAATTTGAGAAAATCCGATTTGGATTTGTAAAGCCCGTAAAATTTTGGTAAAATTGCCAACCTAAAGAAAGGAAAACTAATGAGAAGTTATTCAATTGTAGATTTACTAGTAGACCAATACTATGCGCCTACTTCATTATCCCGCCGTTTCAATGGTGGAATTATAAACTTTGCTGAAAAGCGTGAGGATACTTATCCGCCAGAGGGTTGGGAACACTTTGCTATTCGCTACCGCCCAACAGGGTCAATTCAAGACCAATGGGCTACTGTCGCTGTGAGGCTTACCGACTACTAAATGTCGGTGGCTTCCGCTATAATCTAATCAACTAAACGAAAGGAAAACTAATGAAATTCAATTCTCTCGAAGACTTCAAGTCTTATGTTATCTCTCAGCGTGAAGCAAGCAAGGCTGAAGCCTTGTCGGTGCTAACTGCTACAATTCCAACAACAGAACGAAAGGAAAACTAAAAATGAAAACAACAACAGAACTAATTGACACAATTCTAAATTGTGATGAGTGCTATGGACAAGGCGTATCGGGTTGGGTATCACCTGACGGCGACTATGATTTTGAGTATTGCGAATGTAATCCATACAAAATAATTCTTGACTATGATAAAAGCGTAGTTGATACAGGAACTCTATTTGAAACTGCGGAGGCTAACTAATGTATAAAATAACTGTAACCTATGATGAAAGCAAAACCCCTGATTATGTTTTTCAATATTCAGATGAACTACAAGCACACAAAGAATTTGCTAAGTATGTTGATTGGGGATTTGCTAACGAATACTCAACTGTAAATTTATTTACACCTAGCGGAAAATGCTACACAAAAATTTTCTATCGTGAAGGTAGAAGGGTGGTTGAAAAATAATGATGACAAGAAAAGACTATGTTGCTACCGCAGAAATTCTGCGGTATGTTTCAGATAAAACTCACCCAGCCGTTTTTTCTAAAATGGTTGTAGATTTTGCGGAGATGTTCGCAAGAGATAACGAAAGATTTGACGCCACTAAATTTTATTCGGCTTCAAATTACAAAATTCCAAATTTCAGTAACTAAATAAAAAAAGGACAGAAAATGAAATTACCAAATAAAGAAAGAATAAAAAAAGTTTTGGAATTGCGGAGATCAAATGCCGCAACTCCAATTCCTAGTAAAAAAATTTACAAGCGAAAACAAAAACATAAAAAAACCGCTGTTGGTAAAACTATGAATTGGGATTAGTTGAAATTTCAACTAAGCCCGCAGTAGCTGCGGGGTCGGGCGTGTCGTTAAGTAGATGTGAGATTTATCACAGGAATTTTGACGGCGTGTCGCTGAAAATGTCAGCCTTTTACGCTATAATTGCTGCGTATCCCAACGAAAGGAAATAACTATGGGTTTAGATATGTATCTCCACGCTAAGAAATATGTGGAAAAAGTAAATTGGCAGGTCCTACAAGAAAATCAAGACTTGTCTTATGATAGTCCTGAAGCAATTAATCCTCTATGGAAAGATATTGTTTCTACCTCTCAAATGTCAGATGTTGCTACAGATATTTATGGCGTAAATGTTGAAGTTACTTGTGCTTATTGGCGTAAGTCTAATCAAATACACAAATGGTTTGTAGATAATGTACAAAATGGTGAAGATAATTGTGGCGAATACTATGTATCACACGATAAATTAAAGGAATTAAGGGAAACCTGCCGTCAAGCCTTATTCGCTAAGGACCCTAGTTTGCTGCCGCCACAAGGTGGATTTTTCTTTGGCAATACCGATATTGATGAATGGTATTGGCAAGATATCAAGGACACTATCAAGAAACTTGATCGGGTGTTCAAATTGTCCGATTTCGACAAATTGTCCTTTTATTACAATTCCTCTTGGTAAATGTCGGTGGGCCCGTGTATAATGGGCCCTCTAACGAAAGGTCTCTCATGAAATTAAAACGTTCTAACGATAGAAAGGTCGCTAATGCCGTCTCAAAAAATGGAAAAACCCCAACAATTGCCAACACCTTCGGATTACCTGCTGGAAAAGATTTCTCGTGTCCTGGTGCCACTAGTGTTTGTGAAAGCGTTTGCTATGCAGGAAAACTTGAAAGAGTATACAAGGGAGTAAGAGCGGTCCTCTTACACAATTGGGAATTACTTAAGAATGCAGATGTTGAAACTATGGTTTCTCTTCTGGATGAAATGATTGTTGATTTTAAAAAAGATTGTGATAAAAAGTCTGCAGAAAAATTATTCCGTATCCATTGGGACGGAGATTTCTTTTCAGATACCTACGCATATGCGTGGAAGACTGTAATTAATCGTCATGCGGATGTTCAATTTTGGGTTTATACACGTGTTTATTCTGCTGTACCAATTCTAATTGACATTCCTAATCTGTCTCTTTATTTTTCTACCGACGATGAGAATAAAGAAATTGCAGGCGCATTGCGTGATTTGCATAATGTCCGTCTTGCATACTTAGGCAAAACGTTTGCTGTCACCGAAAGCGTTATGAAAGAATTAACTGGCAAGGTCGGTGCTAAGTGTCCTGAAAATAATAAACAAATTCCATTGATTTCAACTAATGGCAGCGCATGTGTGTCATGTGGATTGTGTGTATTTAATAAGGCTGATATTAGATTTTCTGCGAGTAAAAAATGATAGAGCTCCTTGGATCTGTTGCAGCTATTTTATTTATTGCATTGTTACTGTCACCGTTTATATTAATAATTTATATGTTGACAAAACTGTAAAATGCCCGCAATATATTGCGGGGTTATCCACAGATTTAAGTGGACCTGTGGATATTCACGGGAATTGTGAGAAATCTCACAAACACGGCGACACGCCGATAATGGATTAGATAATGTCGCAGGCTTACGCTATAATTCCACTATCAACAAACGAAAGGAAAAAATAATGTCCAACTTCTCAAATTGGAAATCCTACCCGTTTTCAGTAGACGGTGTAGACTTTGTATCTTTAATTAATCCTGAAGGTTCAATGTATGCTCAAATTCAACGAGTGCCTGCACAGGTATTTACTCAAATGAACGAATCTGCAATTCGTGAGTTAATTGGTAAAGTATCTCTCTTATCCCGCTCTGAAATTCAGGATGAGTTAGACCGTGTAAATGAAGGCTACGGTCAGGCTTACCTAGCCCTAGCCTAAAATGTCGGTGGGTAGGTGTATAATCTACCCACCACACAACGAAAGGAAAAAAATGCTATCAACCGCAACCGCTCTTATTCAGGCAACTGAAGAAAGTATTTTTGATGAGGAAATTATGGGTTTTGCTCAGGCTTTCTGCTATCACGCTAAAGAATTAGATGACGAACAATTCGCTAAATCTATTTATACTTATTCTTGTATGCTTGCTTCTCTCGCAATAGATAAGGCTACTAAAATTTTGCTAACTGAAACTCAGGTAAAAGAACTTATGGCTACTATTGATGAAATGGAAACAATGAGAGATGAGGTATTAGAAAATGGGGAGTAATTTTGCTACTGAACTTGCTGAACTAGACTTAGGTTTATCTTTAGAGGATAGTATAGCTATTCACTTATCCGCTAATCATTACCCACCCGTCCCACGATCAATGGTTCAACCTTGTATTGATGCTATTGATGCTTACTATGATGAGGACTATGAACGCCTTATTGACCTACCCTCCCCAATTACTTGGAGGGATAAAAATACGGCTCCCGCTTCGGCTATTGTCGAGGCTCACCACCTAGAGGCTTGGTTGTGATAAATCTCACAATCATTAGCAAGGGCTTGCCACTTGTCGGTAGCCCCTGCTATAATCTACCCACCTACTAATAGAAAGGAAGCAAAATGACCATAAATGGTTATACTTACAAGGTTGGCGATTTATTCACCACCCTAAAGTCAAAGAAAACAGGCGTAATCAAAGAGATTATTCCTAACGCATCTGGCTCGGTGCGTGTATTGTTGGAACTACCAACAAAAGAAACACGCTGGACAACTATCTCTGCTGATAGCCTAGCCTAATTCAATGGCAGGGCTCACCGAAATGTCGGTGGGCTCTGCTACAATTCTCTCACACAAACAAACAAACGAAAGGAAAAACAAATGAGTAGAGGAAAAGCCATAAATGTAAAGATTGCCACCACAAAGGTAATCAAGGCTCTTGAAACTAAGTTAGCACAAATCCAAAAGGATAAGGCTAATCAGAAAGTCAATGAGGAAAGATACTCAAAGGCTCAAGAAAAATGGAGTAAAGAAATTGCTAAACTTGCTCTTGCTAAAATCGCAAAGGCGGAAAATGTCCGTGCTAATGTCCGATACAATGGTATGGTAAATGTAGATTTTGATTTACCTGCTGGTTCTATTGAACTACCTGTTGAACCTACTAAGGACTTTGATACTTACCACGATTGGCAGTATAAGGAAATGGTAGAGGAAATTGAGAACGCAATTCGTATTCTCAAAATGACGGACGAGGAAGTTGTAAGCACTTCAACTTACAATGCTATTGCTCGTTATCTCTAATTAGAGATTTGGTGCTGGGTATCACCTAAGGTAAAACTGCCCACCAACACACCAACAAACGAAAGGAAATAAAATGTCACCAATTCTAGATACTAAGAAGGGTCGCTTCTATAAAAAAGGCGATGTCTTTACAACTGGTAAATCAGGAATTACTGGCACAATTAGCGAAATTATTTCAGTTAGACCAACACTTACAAAACTTGGTTTAGAAACTGAAAAAGGTTTGCGTTGGGCTATGGTAAAAATCGGAGCATAATAATCTTGGGGCGGGTTTGAACTGTGTAATCATCTAGATTCCCGCCCCAACTTCCCCGATCAAGCTGCCCGCAAATATGTGCGGGGTTATCCACAGCGTTACGGCTGCCTGTGGAAAACCCTGAAAAAATATGAGATTGATCACATGTCCGTTTTGCCCTAATGTCTAACTAACTATAGACAAATGTCGGTGGGGTCTGTTATACTTAGGCTCAATCTAACAATCGAAAGGAAAAAATCATGGCTCATAACCTTGAAACAAATGGCAATGAAGTTGCCTTTGCTTTGCGTGGAACTCCCGCATGGCACAATCTCGCAAATCGTATCTTCTCACAAGATGAAGATGTGACTACTCAAACAATGCTTGAAGAAGCAAAATTGGCTAACTGGAATGTTCGCCTCTCTCCACTAACTGACCATATTTCAGAATCATGGAATGATGTTTCTAATGCTCAATTAGTTATTCGCACAAATCCATTCAATGGCGGAACTGATGTTCTTGCTACCGTTGGTAAGCGATACAAGCCTGTTCAAAATGAAGAATTATTTGCTTTCGCAGATAATATTCATGACGCTAACCCTGAGTGCCGTTGGGAATCTGCTGGCTCTCTAAAGAATGGTAAAGTTGTATTTGGAACCGTTGATGTTCCTCGCACAATGGTATTAGACCCACAAGGTGCTAATGACCAAACCAAACTTTATCTAATCGTATGGACATCTCACGACGGCTCTGTTGCTGTTCAAGCAGCGATTACACCTGTTCGTGTTGTATGCCAAAACACTTTGAATCTTGCTATGCGTAATGCTAAGCAATCATTCAAAATTCGTCACACACAATCTGTTGAGGGACGAATTCAAGTTGCTCGTGAAACTCTTGGGCTTGCTCTTGGATACTTTGATGAATTCGAGAAAGAAGCGCAGGAACTTTTCAAGGCTGAAATTACAAATGCTGAATTCTCTAAATTGATTCAGACAATTTATCCTAAGCCTGAAAAAGATTCTAAGGGTGCTCTCAAAAAGTGGGAAAATAAAGTTATCTTGATTGATGACCTTTATCATAACTCACCAACTAACGCTAATATCAAGGGAACAAAATGGGGTGCTTTCAATGCGCTTACTGAACGCCTTGATTATTTCCGTTCTGGTCGTGGCAATAGCGAATCGCTAATGGCGGGCGCAAGTGGCTTTGACCCTGTTCTTACTGCTGAGAAAAATAAAATTCTCAAGTTAGTAAAATCATTCTAATAAAATGATTACACTAGCGGGGGAACTAAAAATTCCCCCGCTTTTTATTTGGTGCGTTAGCTTAGCGGTTAAAGCGCTACCCTGTCACGGTAGAGATCACGGGTTCAAATCCCGTACGCATCGCAATATGAGATAACAATTTCAAATAATGAGACGCCCGCAATATACTAAGGATGTCCCGCAGCTTTTACGGGCGTGACATAGATCATATGGGAATATAGAAAAATTCACTGGAAATCCTTGACTCTTGTCAGTGTGCTCCACTATAATAGGGCCCAAAGAAAGGAAGTAAAATGCCAAATTGGTGTTACAACGGATTAACCATTGAGGGTAATCCTGATTTAGTAAATGACCTTGTTCGTCAAATGAACAAGCCATTTGTCATGCTACATGATTCATGGAATATGGAAACACAGGAAATGGAAGTCTCTCAGACCACATATCCAAATCCTGTATTTGCATTCTATAATATCTATAACCACCGTCAAGCAGGTATCACAGACCAAGAATATGTTCAACAACCTATTCGTTCTGAGAAATCTTTAGACGACCCTGAGTGGTGGTCAGATACAATGAAAATAGCCCAAGAAGACAAAGGTTGGTATAACTGGAATGTTGTCAACTGGGGAACCAAATGGGATGTTGCTGTTAAAGACGGTGATAAATATCCTGAAACATATATAGAGGGGCCTACTCCTAATGGAGAGAACCTTGTAGTTTATTATAACTTTAATACTGCTTGGTCTCCACCAATGCCTGCTCTTGCTAAACTATCTGAACAATACCCAAGTTTGTTATTCACCTTATCTTATGAGGAAGAGACAGGTTGGGGCGGAGAATGCGAATTCCTACGTGGAGAAGTTATCTCTGAAATGGATTATGAAAACAGATGTAGAGATTGTGACGAATATAACACTCTATCCTATTGCGAAGAATGTGATAATGAGTTATGCTCTGCCTGCAACTATCTAGGTGAAGCAGACCTTGATGCCATCAAGGAATGTCCGACCCATAAGGTATACTTAGACGCTGAACATGTCCCACACTACAGAATGGAGAAAATCTAATGGAGACAGCACCATACACATACAACCCAAATGCTCTCGTCACAGTAAAACATATTGTTGACGGCGAAGCAACATATGAAACTATCAAGGTTGTTGACCTAGAGGGAATGCTCTATGTCAATCCAACTATTGATGTAATTGAATCACACACTGACGGTACACACACTGTGCATAACATGAAGCGTACTGATATCATGGAGATGTTCCGTCTTCGTGGTTTTACTAATGCTCGTCTTGAACAACAGGAAAAGCAAATCGGTCAAGTTATTGATAACATGACTGCACAAGGTTGGTACAACCCTAACACTGATAAGTCAGAAATTCTTTCTGATTTATGTGAAATCTTTGGTCATGAACCAAAGCAAGAAATCAGAATCACTGGCAGCATCACATTTGATGTTCGCTATGATTGTCCATTAGATGAAGTAGAGGATTTCGATGCCCGCTACTTCCTCCAAGATACATTAACATTAGATGCATATAACGGCGACGTTATTGTTGAATCGTTCGATGTCGAAGATGCGGACGTGGACTGGTAATGTATTTTGAATTAACTGCGCCAAACCAGTTGGCCCTGCAAAGGGCCTACTGGGAGGCAGATGTGCTTGGATTGGATCCATTGCATATCAAAGACACCTTGACATTCGAGATAGGAACAGGTAGTATAGAGAAAGTAAGTCGCATTCGTGATAAGTATAATTTAACTGAAAGTTATACCTCAGAATACGAACCAACAGGTTATAGGAGATAATATGTCAGATTACAAGAGCGGTTGGGATGACGGGTATAAGTATGCTCGTGAAGAAATCATGGAGAAGCTGCGTGAGATTGATATCTCAGATATTGACTCTTGGATTCTAGATAGATTGTCAGACATGATAGAGGGCGGTAATCTATGAGTAACAGATTTATCGGATGTGATAAATGTGTCACAGCCAAAGCTGTATATCAAGCAAGAGGCTTGGCAGGAGATTTATTTTTCTGTGGCCACCACTACAATGAATTCAAAGAGGCCCTTGACAAATGGTCCTATGAAGTTGTAGACTTATCCATTGAAAACACACAACAAGAAAAGGCGGAAGTAACAAATGGGAGCACGTATTAATTATATCTTCAATGAGGGTGAGGACCAGCCTGCGGTATGGCTGTACAGTCATTGGGGAGAAGATGAATGGGAAATTAAATTAGCAGCAGCATTAAACCATGCCCGTCCAAGGTGGGAAGACACATCTTATTGCATTCGTATGATTATTTCTCATATGATTCAGCATGAGGTCCTGGATGAGACTGGATATGGAATTGGTGCTGTAGATAAGCCAAGCAACTTTGCAGCGTGGGACACCACAATTGATGTTGACATGGTTAATAAAATGGTAGACGGTCACACATGGGATGAATTTATCAATTATCATTTGGGGGTTACAGTTTAGTCTACTAAAATATGCTATAATGTAATCACAAACGTTTGGTGAGGCTATCAGGGTTCCTTTCGCCCAAGTCTTTAAATATGCATAGTGTGGATGCAGCCAAACACCAGGGGCCCAGCAGAGGGAGAGACTGCTAGGGCCCCACTTCTTTTTTTAGAGCTGCCCGCAAAAACCTGAGGATAGCATAGATCATTTACGTGTGTCAAATATATTTCACAGGAATTTCAGCATATGAGACAAACTAACCTATTAGTCATTTTATGTGATCCACATCATATGGACAAATGTCGGTGGTATGAACTATAATTAAGCCATGTCTAACGAAAGGAATAATATGGAAATGTTTACAGATACTCTAGGAGAACATATTCTAGGGGCTATTCAAGTAGAAATTGAAGAACAACTATTTGATGATTGGAATAATAATAACCTTGATGAGGGGGAGGAATATGCTGAACATAAGTTCATTGAATTTGCCTCCAATGACATCAAGAAATCTTACAATGAGTTTTATAATTTAACTCCTGATGATGAATATTATTTTGAGGTTGATTAATGTTAGGTTATACATATAAGGAGATACAAGAGTTTGGTATTACTTTAAATAGGGCAGAATTTTATCTGCCGCCGTCCGATAAGGAAACCAGGCAAGGTCTATTAACTATTTGGGATTTCTTTGAAGGCCTATTAGCAGAGGGGTATGTGGCTGAATAATGTCTAATCAATTAATTGAATATATGAAGATTCATCAGATTAGTTTACAACAAGATTTAGAAAAACTATCTGAACAAATGGATGCTCTTGACCCTAATTGTAAGGATTATGCTTATTTAGATGTAGAGTATAACTGGGTATCAGGACAACTTACTGCCACCCACCATTTATTGTCAGTGGGCTCTGATATACTTGGCATTCCAACAGAGGAGAAATAATGCAAGAACAGGCGGACAAACTACAGCCACATCTACAGCGTCTTGTTGACGCTGGAGTTAGCGGCATTGATATCATGCATGGCGAACTCAAACTTCGCATGTTAGAGGCGGAAGCGGAATATGCAGAAGCCAAGCGTATTGAGGAAGAGAACGATTACTCAGACGCAATGGAATCTATGGAGCGGAAGTATGCAGAAGGAATGCTGGACGCATACACATGGATATATAAAGACACATATGACATCTCATTTGCAATAGCGGCTAAGGAGGCTGGAGAATGATACAAGAAATAGATCTACCTGAAGCAACACGTAGGAATGATGTATATAATCAGTTACTAGAGATTAATAAACTTGTATCTGATTTATCTGTCTTCCCGTCCCTGTTATGGACCTGGTGCTTTGATATTCTTAAAGACATCTTTGAGAATACTGAAGTTGGCTATGATGAAGCAATCCGTGAGGGTGTTACATTAAAAGAAATCTTTGACCAGTTCTGGGAGGATTCAGATTCTCTGGGACTCACCATGGACCATGGCGGAGAAATCCTTGAAGAAACAATCAGAGATTGGATGAGGGAGAAAGACTTCATCGTGGCCCTGGATGACGACAGTTGGTTAGATGAACCAGGAGACTAAAGCGGCATTCGCTATAGATCTGGCGGCGGCCTGGCTGGACAACGGCCAGCCTGAGCTGGCCAGGAATGTTTTAAATAAATTAATTACTGATGCAATCAATGATGGATTAATCAGTCAAGACTAAGTTTGTGAGGGCGGGCGGGACCCCTTACGATAGTATTTACAAAAACCCCGAAAAGTGGTAAAATATACCACAAAAACAATTGTCTAGAAAGGACAAAACAAATGGCAACAAAGCGTGAATATCTCAAGGCCCAGGGCATTACAGTTGGAGCCCGTGGTCGTTTCTCATCTGCAGCAAAGCAGGCTCTATCTGAGGCAGCTCAGAAGGGCATTACTTTCACCGCTGAAAACCCTACTTCACGTAAGAAGTAGGATCCTCTAGAAGTGGGGGTTGGTTCCCCTTTCGTTGCCAACCCCCACCCCATAATGGTAGAATGGAGCACTAGTAGAAAGAGGAACAATGGCACGGAAAAGAACTCCAGAAGAAAAATTGGCGGAAGCCATTAAGTTAGCAACAAATGATATTAACTTTAATCCAACACTAGTAGCAAACTATCTAGTTAATTTTGCCCCACATTATACTCAAGATAAAATAATGGAACTTATTGAGGCAATTCTCACATATCAATATATGAAATATAATGAAGACTGGGAAGTGGAGGCGGAAACTAGTTATGGCTTAATCAAAGCAAGAGATTGGTTTAGACTCCTTGCAGAGAATGACCAATTAGAACTAGAAATGTATTAAACATATATAAGATAAATTAAAGATACTCCAGGGAAACCTGGGGTATTTTTTTATGTGCGGATATACGGGCCAAATTCTCTATTTACGATAAATCAAATAAAATCACTGGAATTTTGGCCAAAATCTTTTAAAATGTATATTAAATCTAATAGAAATATATAGAAATCTGGCCAAATTTTCCAGAAAATGCTTGACAAATACGGGCCAATATGCATATTTACGGGCATATATTTTATATCACTGGAATGCTTGACATGCCCAATATAATATGATATGGCCAACATGCCAGCAAATTTGACATTACGGGGGAGTATTTAGTATGCTGAAATACATGTATATCTAATTACATATAACACAATAGTATATGAGATATTATCTGTAGTCATATTCTCCACAATGCTCCACTTTACTCCACTTTAAAAGGCTCTAAAAGGCCTATAGAAGAGATAAAAAGTGGGGGGTGGAGTAAGATATTAGCCTTATTCAAATGAAATTTGTGTAGGCTGACGTAGCTCTTGATCCAAGAGAAAATGCGTCTTACACACAAAATGAATCTTATGCTCTTTGGCTATAATATCTGTTGTCTTATCTTGGCATATATAACATTGAGATGCCATTGCTTTATTTTGTTCTCTTATATAGTCTAGGTACTTATTTGACATTTATTCCCAAAGGTTCTTTTTGTTCCCGCCTATATTAGGATCCATTAGTCCAGGCGTTTTACCATTAGGGTATTTGGAATACCAGACACCATCGGCTTCCCGCCCTTCATTTTCTACAACAAAGCCATTCTCTCTATCAAATAGAATATAGTCCATCTCTACCAAATCAAATGTCTCTTTAAATATAGATATAACCTTATCTAATTCTAGTTGACCACAAGTATATAGATCAAATTGAATTAAAGCTGGGTCTATCTCATCCCATATGTGAAAGGCTATATGGCTAGTTTCTATCATAACGATAGCGGTTAAGCCTTTATTGCCATCCTTATCTACATAGGATGCAAATGGACCCTTAATAATCTTCATATCAATCTGGTTGACCAGATTAGTTAGAAAATCAATACCCTGTTGTTCTGTATTAATTGGATTCTTTACTTTAGCATTTACAAGTAAGTGTTTATGATATATCATTTTTTCTCCTTCGGCTTAGGCATTCTGCCTTTAATTAATTCAATTACTTCATCATAGGCAAATTCTGAATATGCCTTTACCTTTAGTTTTTCTATTTCTGAGATTAATTGTTTTCTCTCAAATGCCACCGCCTTAGCACATCCATTACATGGGCATGCCCAATCTCCCCTACTGGGAGTCTGATTCGGATCTGCCATCAAATATCTCCATCAAATCTGACAATGATTTCTCTGGAATATCATTAAAGTAATACTTTCCATCATCAATTGTCCATCCCCGCCATCCATCTGATTCACACCACATTGCTGTGGCAATCTTCATATCTTCGGGATCTTCCATAATTCTGGTAATTGAATTGTGCCAGTCAACCTCAGCAAATATGGCTTTCCGAAGTGAATCCCACTTAAAAATTAAATCAACTAATTTTTGGATCATAATCTGGATCTACTGTTCCTGTCTTTTTCCAATATGGGCAACCATTTTCATCATAATCATTTAGACGTTCTAATAGTTCTTTATTAGTTTTCATCATACGCCATATGTGAAAGCGTAGCTTTAAATATCTAAGCATTTTGTCTCTCTCCCGCCGCACTTTTAGGCGTCCATAATACTTCATTATTTTTATTATTATATCTAGCCATAACAAATAGTAGGTCTGACAGCCTATTTAAATATTTTGGTATCACTGGATTAATATATGGGTTGTCTTTACCATCTGATATTGCAGATAATAACCATACTACTCTTTCTGCTCTTCTTACAACTGCTCTGGCATTATGAATTGGACCAGTTGGCAAAATAAATGATCTAAGTGGCTCTAAGTATTCGTTCATGTCATCTATGACGCTTTCTAACCATAGAACTCTTTCTTCATCTATGTTTAGATCTGATTTAGCTAAATCTGCGCCGATATCAAACAAATCGTTTTGAATCATTTGAACAATATCATTGTATGGCTGAATCATGCCAATTGCTGAATTTGCTTCATCAACTACGCCAATAGCATCTATTACAGCATCAAATTTGGCAACCCTGTTGCCATCTGCTAATGAAGTTTCACCATTGTCGCCAGTTTTAGTATAAATTTTGCTAAGTATTACCACTATAGATCTTCTTTATCTATTTTTTCTGTAAAGTCTAAATCAGCAAAAATGCTACGACGCATTCTTTCTTCCCGCTTCTGAGCAGTGCTCAAAATTGTTTTACGGGCAAGTCGTCGTAAATTCTTTACATGACGTTTAGCCCCACGTAAAGACTTTTTATTATTATTTTTTTTCATTTCTCTCCCGACGATTTCACTTTCTTATCAAGCTTATTTATGAATAGTCCAAATGAGTATCCTATGACAAAGCCAATAGAGATACCCATAAGGAATATTGATACTGATGTTAGAATGGTACTGCCTCTGACTTAACTTTACCAAGACTACGTGTTGTTACGGCGATGGTCTCTGCACGAATATCGTATGAGGTACGTGGATTGCCGTTTTGGTCGTTCCAGTTCTCTTCATAAATTGTGCCAGTAATTGTTACTTCTTGTCCCTTCTTAAGAACATCTGTAGATGCTTCTGCAAGCTTATTCCAGACCTTTACAGTCCACCATGATGTGAGTCTATCTTCCCACATTCCAGTTTGTTCATTCTTACCACGATCATTTGTTACTACTCGTAGTTTTAGTCCGCCATTACTTAGTACTGTCGGTTCTTGCCCAATTCTACCTGTTAAGGTAATAGTTGGATTTGCCATGTGCTTTTCTCCTAGTCTATATCGGTGTTGCGAGCCTCGTCACAGATTTGAACTGTGGACCCCCGCTTTACAAGAGCGGTGCTCTACCACTGAGCTAACAAGGCGTGGAGCGGATGATGAGAATCGAACTCACCCCTTCTGCTTGGAAGGCAGAGGCACTACCAATATGCAACATCCGCAACTAATCTAATTATATTAAATTGTTACGGCTGTGTCAATGATCCATCTACGCTTATTGGATAGTATTTTGACTTAATCATTTCTGGGGGCAAAGTCTTTTTTGCAATAACAGCCCAGTGATTTGAAGGAGCAAGATTAATAAATAACATCTTGCAATAATCTGATGGATCTTTAGATGGATATTCATCTCTTCCATGCTCATCTATGTCGCCCTTTAAAAACACGGCAGATCCTTTTTTATCTTTAAATAATGTTTCTTGTTGAGTTTCTTTATCCAAAACTCTAAGTCCCCATTCTGGAACTGTTGTGTCTAAACAAACATCTATTGTATGTGTAGCAGGGAGTGTATCTACATGCATAAATAGTCTTGGATTATACTCTCCAACTATCTGATATCTAGTTACTTGATTATATGTAATCTCTAGATCTTCTTCGCCAAATTCTTTTCTAGCAAGCTCTAATATCTTTTTCTCTGTATCTGGATCCCACTCAACTAAAGTGTCATATCTTCCAAATCTTTTTGTATATTGTAAATCATTAAATCCTGAATCTGCTTCTATGCAAACAGAATATATTTTATCAAAAAGTTCTTTGCCAAACGGATCTTCTTTGTAAAAAGTTTTCATTTATCTCCCTAATTAATATGGCCCCATATTTCTATGGGGCCACACTTTCAACTCTGCTAGTTAGGATTCTTAATTGAATCTGAAACTGAGCCTATGTGTAACGAGTTCTTCTTTCTTTTCCCACCCTGATCTGCATTAAGATTTATTGTATCTTTAGATGTAGTGGCTCCAGAAGGCTCATTATTTGGTGGAGGCGTTACGCCTGTACCATTCTCAGACATTATGCCCCAAGCGTGTTTTCAGAGTCCATTCCCATGATTGCTCCAAGATAGACTGAAGATTCATTCTGAATAGACTTGTCATTTACTGTTGGTGATGCAACTGTTGAGCATCCGCACATGTCACACATTATAGTGACTCCGAATAGTCTCCAGCTTCCATTTCTCCCATGGCGCCTTCTTTTTGGAAACCTGCGTTTCCTTGAGTAGACATGTCCTTTGCTGGGAAAGCAGATGCTGGTGCTTCTGTGTAAGACTCAGTTGCCCAAGGTGAACTTGGGTTGATCTTTGGGTCTGTAAACCCTGTGGTATTGATACCGTCTGTCATTTTTTTCTCCTTAAGGTTGTTTAATAGGACCTGCATGCTTTTGGTCCACTACAATTATAGCATTAGTGGTATTCTTTTTTGTTCCATAGGTTGTTTCTATACCAACCAGTAAGAACTGATCCTACCTGCCAAATCCTTCTTTTATTATCTTTTCTAAGATCAGTATTTTCTACTGATTCCCAACGCTCACGTTTAATTGGAATGACTTGAAATAAAGGAGTCCCTTTTGGAACCAAGCCTTCAAAGCCATCTTTAACATAAAAAGGAATTCTTCCTGCTCCAAGAAGATCCTGGTCGCAATCGATGACTGCACTCATTGTCATAAATGGAGTATCGTATTGATTTAAAGGTTGTGTAATCAAAATGCTATAACCTGGCGGAGTTTTAATTAAATATGGATTGTGCCATGCATAATGTTTATTTTCATATCCATTTGGGGCAGGCATTGGATGAGTTATTTCTGGACCACGAACCTGAAGTGGTTCCCAGTAATCTGTTCCTTGTTCTGCAGTTTGTCCTGGCCATCGGATTACAGATCCATGAACTCCTTGTTCAATAACTAAGTCTGTCCAAAGCTCTGCTGTGTAACCAGTCAAAAATGAATCCATAAATGGAACACATGCTCTCAATCCAGGATTCATTCCCCACTTTGTAAATTCCATTTTTTGGCCAAGAAACATTGGAGTTTTAGCATACCATTCAGGAACATAATTTTTTGCAGGCTTCATTAATGGAATATGCTCAAATGCAGAAGCAAATTGAATTTTTTGCATTAATTATTCTTTCCGAATTTTGCCCAAAGTCTTTCATGGATATAATACCCAAGAGACTCCCAAGCAATATAAATAAGAGCACCTAGGCTGGCATATTCCCATTCTCCAGTGAACAAGTATATAACTCCAGCAACTCCAACTAAATGGAATGTTTCCCAACTAAAAGTTTTTAACAAACTTCTTTTATTAGAATCAGACATTGCTTGCCTCCTCAGACAATCTTTTTCTGTGTTCAATACATACGTCAATAATTGGTCCTTCTTTACCAGACCATAAAACTTCTGCTTTCCCCCAACAACCTTTAATACGACAGGTATCAATAGGATGCTGTTGCATTTCTTCTTGACTCTTTAGTTCAAAATTCATCTTCTGCCTCCCTATCAATTGGTGTTGGTGCGGTTAGTAGAGAACCACATTCCGCACACTCACAGTCTAGCATATACATTGCTATTTCATAAGTTTCTGGATCAAATCTTGCTTTTATTTTTAACATGGCAGAGTTACAGTTTGGACATGCTGTAGTTGGTATGCCACGTAAATCCATTTTAACTCAATATCAAACCAAAATGCTTAGCAATTGACAATATTGCTAAAATCGACCATAAAATGTTAAACCAAATAATTGTTGGCAAAGTTTTTACAGTAGAAGACCAGATTAGTGCTAAGCTTGAAATTAATGCAAAAATGTACAGCCACCAAAATTGTCTTCCAAGCAAAAGTCCTGGGAAAATGATAGCAATCTTTGTCATAAAGGCAAAAAACTCTACAGTATTTGGCCTATTCCAATAACTTTTAAATCGCATTGTTTTTAGTGCTTCAATCCATTGCGTTCTAAACTTCATTAGTTATCTCCTTGATGATAATGTTTCTTTAAATACTCATAATGCGTTGGTGCATCTTTAATAAAATCGTTCCATTTCTTTTGAGATTTCTCAGTTTTAATAAAGAAATTTCCAGCAACCTGTTCATAATTTGTAGGATGCAAGTGTTGCCAATATGGAATAGATGCTGCATGTATTGGATACCACTCATGTCCTATTGCAATTGCATGGAATCCACTATCAATAGCAACTCTGTATGACTGATGCTGTGTTTTATTTACTAACTCTTCAATAAAGTTTGATTCAGTAGATGCCTCCCAAAGCTTTGGGGCAACATCTCTGGTTGTCATATACTTCCAAAATTCTGTGTCTCTTCTTGAACTTAATGTATAGTGATACTCCAAGAATGTGGCAAATGATTCAAAATGCTTTCTTGTAATTCCATTATAGAAATCTCGATCTATAGCATTAAAATATCCACGAGCTAAGAATCTTGCCAACATCATTGCTGACTCATGAATAAAGAATAAACCATTAGATTCTAGTGGCTCTAGAAATGCTGCAGATAAACCAATACCAACAACATTTTTTACCCATGTTCTTTCATAACATCCAGACTTAAAGAATATTTCTCTAAATGCTGAATCTTCTGGAACACGGTGAGCACCAATTCTATCTGCAAGATACTGCTTAAACTCTACAAGTGCTTCTTCTTTTGTTGTCCATCTATCTGAATATACATAACCAGTACCAATTCTTGAATACAATGGGGCATTCCAAACCCATCCATGCCCTAACGCTGTACAGTCTGTATACAAATCAACTTCTTCATCTGGATTTTCATATTGAATTTGAACAGCCCATGCTTTATTTACTGGCAGTCTATCTTTTAGACTATAAAAAGGTTCATTCATTGATCCGCCCAAAAGCAGGCTCTTAAATCCAGTACAGTCAACAAAGATATCAGCATAAATTTCTCTGCCGTCTTCCAGTATAAGCTTTTCTACCCCATCATCATTTGTTACAATTTGAGATACATCTGCTTCAATATGCTTTACGCCTCTTGGCTTTGCAAAGTGTTCTGACAGCCATTCGGCAAATTTGATTGCATCAAAATGCAAAGCAAAATCTCTATCCATTGAGAATCTACCCAATTCTCCATTTTTAGGATTTTTTAATTTTCTAGAATTGAGTAAAACTGATTGTGGAAATAAAGATTCAACGTAACTTTGAGTAGTGGTTGTTTCTGGAAGATAATGTTTCATAACGTGCCAGTCATTTGCTCCTGGCAATTCACAGTTTTCTAATGTTGGGTGTCCAAATGGATAATGAAATCCTCCGTCACCAATTCTGTGGAAATTATTAAATTTAATACTTAGTTTGTATGATGCATCTGTAAAATGCATAAATTCTTTATGATCAACTCCAATAGCATTTAGCCATGCTGGTAAACCAGCAAGTGTGCTTTCTCCTACTCCAATACTAGGAACATAGGGACTTTCAACAAGTGTTATATCTACGTCTTTTAACTGTGAAACAAGGGTACTTGCGGTCATCCAACCAGCAGAACCGCCACCTACAATTACAATTTTCAATTTATTCTCTTTCTAATAAAGATTGGGGATATCATATATATTATACAATATCCCCAATCGGTTTGTAAATAGATATTATTTACTTCTTAAGAGTTACCTTAAGCTTAGGGAACTTAGCGTTCCACTTCTTTGCTAGAGCATTAAACTCTGCAATATATGTAGCCTTTGCAAGATCAGCATCTGCCTTAGCCTTTGCTAGATCTACTACGGCCTTTGCTGCTGCTGCGTCTGCTGCAACCTTATCTGCTGCACGAGCAGCCTTTTCTGTTGCAAGGGCAGTCTCTGCTGCAGCCTTAGCAGCATTTGCTGCTGCAAGTTGTGCTGTAAGGTCTGCTACCTGTGCTGAAAGATCAGTTACGGCAATTACCTTTACTGCTGAAGATGATGGTGTGCTGAATCCAGTTACTGCTGTTGCCATATCTGCAGATGCAGCATATGCAACAATTGTTACTGGGCCAGTTGCTGGAGCAACAAACTTAACGTCTGCTGTACCAAAATTTGTTAGACCAGATCCTGTAGTTACAGTATTTGTGTCTAGGGTTGCACCATTAGCAATTGCTGAAATTGACTTTCCAGAAATCTTGTTTCCGAATACGTCAACTGCGCCAATTGTTACAGTGACTGAGGTACCTGCTGCTGCTGAATTTACTCCTGCTAGAGTAAGCTTATCAATTGCACCAGCAATTCCTTGTACATAATATGTTGTTGTGGTTCCACCATTTGTAATGGCTACTGAACCAATTGCTGTCGTTTTAGTATATACATAAAACGTTGCTGTTGTACCTGTTCCAACATTCTGTGACCAAGTAGCAGATCCTGATGATGCTGTTACTGGAGCAGTTGATGTTGCTACTGCTGGTACTACTGTTGCGTTTGTTGCGACTACTGAAACTACTGTTCCAGTATCTACTGTTACAACGAATTCGACTGTATCTGCTGTATCTACAGAGTTATCTGTTGGTACTGGCAAAGTAATCGGTGTAGTTGCTGCTGTGCCAAGGGTAGTTGTTGTACCCGCCTTCTTTACAGAAGTAATTGACATAGGTGCAGCACTTGCAGATGTTGCAACAAGAGTGCTCATTGTCATGGCTGCAACCACGGCTAGAGCGATTTTCTTGAATGATTTCATTCTTTATTTTCTCCTTAGTTTATCTACCTCAATTTGAGCGTAGAGATTAAATGTGTTCTGCTAACTCTTTTAGCAAAACATGTTTTGGTTTTGCACCAGTAATTCTCACTACTGGCTGTCCATCTTTAAACAAGATCATGGTTGGAATTGATACCACATCATAATCTTTTGGCTTAATTGCGTTTTCGTCAACGTTTATCTTAGCCACAAGCAGATTTTTTTCTTTAGATATTTCATCTAAAATTGGTGAAACTTTTTTACAAGGTCCGCACCATTCTGCCCAAAAGTCTACTAAAACTATTTGATTTTCTGCAACAACAGAGTCAAAGTTACTGTCAGTTAATAACACTAATCAGTCTCCTGTGCTCTTTGATATTGTTCTAGTTCATTTTGAACGTCCCAGAATTCTTCCATAACCTTGTCATATCTGTCAAGTATTGCTTGAGGGATATCTACAAGCTCTGTATCAAACGAACTATCAGGTTCAATGATATCATATATTGCGGAATTTACCAAGGCGATTCTAGGCATTGTCCTTAGATTGCTCTTCTTCTGCCTTAATTTGTGCTGCTGCCTCATTGAATTTATCCATAAAGCGTTGTACCACAAAGTAAGTTACGTCTGCAGCATTCTTGCCCAGCGTAGCAATTGACTCTTCATTCTTTTGCTGCTCTTCAGGTAATTGATTAAACCATTTCTGATATACCTCAACAACGATGTCTGAGACAATTCCTTCAAGCATGCTTTGTTGCTTTTCGATCATTGGATCTTTTTCCATTATTTGGTTGCCTTTTCTATATTAATTAAAGAACCGCCCTTTACTTTGCCGTTCTCTACAATTGTAGCAGTGGATTTTAAAAGATTATAAAGTTCATCATATGTTAAGCTTGGCCTAACCATTTTTACAGTAGCCCACTGCATTGCTGCTACTTGATTTGCTGCAGATGTGCCAACTACAGTTGTTATTTCTCCACCTGGAAACACAGCATTTCTGTGATGGCCTAAAGCATAGAAATCAACTTGAGAAGGAGTTCCATTGCTATAAGTTGCAATAATATTTCTTTCATCTACAGAGCCTACTGTAATTGCCTGTGGGATACAACTTGGATAATCTACTTGTTTTAAATCTCCGTCATTACCTGCTGGGAAGAATAGGGCAACGTTTAATTGCTTAAGCTTATCAGCATAAGGAGTAATTAAATTATTTGGACATAGTTGTTTTAAAGTGGCTGCGTCATGAGTACTTTGGCTCATTGCAACTGCAGCAACATTATATTTATCTTTGTTGGCAATTACCCAATCCAATGCTCGTGTAACTGATGTTGCTGTTGGATTTACTCTATATCCGTTATAGTATCCAACAATTCTAACAAAAACTACGTTAACATATGCATTAGTTTTAACTGCAATTGAAGCCATTGCTGTTCCATGTCTAAATCCTGCAGATTTAAGAATTTGAGGAGCAAGGCTAGATGCGGATCCAGAACCTTCCTGGAATTGAGTATTGTTTGGGCATACTGTTAAAACATTCTCCAAAACACATACTTCTTGAATAACTCTTTCTTTAAAAATTGGAAGTGAGGCATCAATTGATGTATCTAAAATTACAACTGATGGCTTAATTGGCTCAGCTTGAGCCTTTAATGCAGAACATCCTGCTATAGTAGTAAGTATAAGTATTGTGGTCAATGCGACCTTTGTTATTTTATTCATTGCTCTATTCTATTAAATGTAGTTTGGTTTGTCAATAGTTATAATTCTATATAATGATAAGGTGGGCATACTCCCACAGAGAATTGAGATGCTGCAGACAATGCTAACTCCATACGCTTATAAGGATCTCTCATGTTTTGAGTTGAATGTAATGAGCCTAGGGCAAAGTCCATACCTATACCCTCTGCATAATATGGAATAATGTTTTCTCCAACCTGAAAATCATCATCTACATAAAAAAGTCTGCCTGTTCCTCTTACTGAAACTAGGAATATTCCACCTTGATCTCCGTCTTCAACATTCGGACCAAAGTTTCCATAACCTCCGCCTTTAAATGCATCTTTAACTGAGTCAACAAACTTAGTTCTCATAAATTTATCTAAAGCTTTTGGACTTCCAGTAAATCTTGGTGGAACCCACTCATATTGAAGAATTTGACCCATTCTAAAACTATCAACAAATGCTATTCCAAATTGTCCTACTGTAAAAACCTTTGGACTTTTTTGAGCAAAGATGTGTCCGCCTTTTTCATCAACGGCTGCTGAATCAGATCCCATATAAACTTTTCCGCTTTTGATGAGTCCAACGACACAAGTCATTTATATATTCTTTCTTAGTTTAGTTTTATTGTTTAATAGTTGTATTAAGTTTTCTACTTTTTGCTCTTGAAGATATTGATTGATTCTTATCTTAAGAACCAATAAAAGAATGATTGGGACTAAAAGATCTTGACCAGATTGCCATCTGTGGTACATAAACCAAGCTATAGCTATGTTTACAATTGTGGTTAAGCCAATGCCGTACCACTTAAGTCTTTTTTCAGATATCATATACCTATTGTATAATATTGTAAATTTGATGTCCAGCTCTATTTTAAGGTTAGTTTGGACATTAATTCGCTTAATTCATAATTTACCTTGGCTAATTTTTCAAGGGTTTCGTAATATTTTGCTTGCCAAATTAACAATTCATTCTCAGACATTAGCAAGGCATTTTTAAGTTTTTCTAATTCTAATTTAAGCTCAATTTTGCTATGCTCAATATCTTCTTCATATGCCTTACGGGAACTACGCTTGCCCCAAGCTTCTATTAATTTGGCAGCAGAACCTCCAAAGACTGCCATTAATAGCATCAATATTGTTTCTGAAGTTGTCATATTAAACATTATATGACAATTATATCAAAAAATGTATTTTAAACTAAGAGCTCATCTGCTAATATTGGTTGACCAATATAGCGCTTTTTAATAATGTAGTCCTTAACATGATCTGGGCCAAACTGCCTGCCAGCCAAAATAATTGTCCAGCGTGGCTCAAATTTAGACACAATACATGTTTCACACATCAACAAGTTAATTGTTAGCAATGCTGATTTTTTTGTGTTTAACTTATTCTTACTTTTGTTGCAAGAATAACAAAGAATTTTTTCCATTAATCTTCCTCTACATGTGAAATTACAAATTCATCCATAATTGTAAAATCACTATTTTCAATTGTTTCTTCATAATCAATGCCGTCTTTTTTATATCTAACTACAGAAGCATATGTTCCTAAAGATTCTACATCTCCATAAACTTGTTCTTCATGTAACCACACAATCAGATATTTATCGTAATATTCTTTCACCTTTGGCTCCCTCTAGTTCAACACGAACCCCATAAGATTCTAAGACACGCTTTACCATTTCAATGTAGTCTATGATTCTCATTCTTTCAGAATCTCCATACTGCATGAAATTAGATTCATATAACCTAATTGCTAAAAAATCTGGAAACTTAACTATATCCATTTGTAAACCATGGACTGGTTGTTTTATTTCTCTTACTTTCTTAGCCATTTCTTTTGTGTAGAATACTGGTTTATTTATTTCACCTGTCCATTGATTAATGTCCATGCTTTACCTTTAATCTATTCCACACTTCTTCAGTTTTATGAATATTACGTGATTTATCTGTTGTACCAGAAGTAAGGTATATTCCGCCCCATACTCCGTATTCATTGTTTGTATTGCCTGCTCGTAGACATTCTTTGGCTACTGGGCAACTAATGCAACACTCGTCAATGCTTTTAGCTATGTTAAAATCTGCTTCATACTTATCGTAAAATAAGTTTGTGTCCATCCCATTGCATACCGCAAGATGCCACCATTCAAAATCATCTGGGTCTACACCTAGATCATTTAATATATTTGACATATCTGTCAGGGAGTTCCCATGTCCCCTTATCATTCATGGCAAATCTATTTGTTAGACCCCATGTATTATTTCTAAACATGCCCCGCTTATTAGAAAAACCAGAAGCATCTCTTTTCCAAACAACTAACGTGTAGCCGTCCCAGAAAGCATCCTGATAATCTGTTTTAAAATTTTTAATAAGCTGATTTACTTTGTTTTCTTTTACTAACACTTTTTCTCTTTTCTCGTGCTGGTCCACCTGGACTCGAACCAGGGACCTAGAAGTTAACAGCTTCCCGCTCTGCCGACTGAGCTATGGACCAAAGGGAAAGCCCCGTGGTATATATTATACTGTTTTCCACAGGGCCTTGTCAATCGAATTTAATTAATTTTTACAACTTTTTTTACATTTATTGATTTTACTTCTTGATCTGAACCAATAATATCTTTTACATAGTCTACGGCATCTTCAGGCGAAAAAGCCTCAATTTCTAAATCCGCTTCTATTTTAACCTTGTATTGGTCCATGTATATATTATACTACTTTTGAGATTTTTTATCTACCCTAGGGTATTTTTCTATATAAGACTTTATTGTGCCATCTTTTCTCATTCTAACTATCCAACCATTTTTAATTTGAATTGGATTAAAGCCATGATGAGGCTTGTATTGTCCAGAGCTCATTTTAGTCTTCCTTTCTTAATGGAATAGTCGCCAACCAAATAACTGTAGAAATTACAGTTGCTACTCCAACGACTTGTTGTGCCGTTCCAGTAAGGGTAAGCCAGGCTATAAAAAAGCCTAAAAGAGTAAATATCTGAGCGATACTTTCTTTAATTACTTCCCAAGCATAGTTTAGGACTGCTTTAATTATTTTCATCCTATCCTCCTTGTCATGGCTGCTGCCACAATGTTTGACGCAATGATAACTGGAATAACTACTTCTTGTGCTTTTTCCCTTTGATCATCTGTCATATCTTTACCCCATTCTGTAGGGCTCAGCAATTTTTCAAAATCTATATCTGTTAACATTCCAAGAGGATCTGCAAGAAAAGCTTCTGCTTTTATTTCAGTAGTTGCATCTGCTAAAGTATACGGCATTGGAGCGTTTGCATTCTCTTTAATTCTATCACCAAATTGCTCCAAAGCCTGTGCAATAGATTCATCAGACTTTGCTAAATTAGCTACAAGGGCTATTTCTTTTACTGATATACCAAGACCTTCTGCTACCGCCGCTTTTTGTTCTGGGGTCAGTTTAGTTAATGTGTCCTTACTTGTTAAATCTGCAATTAGATTTGCCGTTTCTTCTGTGATAGCATTAGGTTGTGATGGTTTTTCAGAAGGTTCAGCAGGAGTTGGCTTTGGTTCAGGAGTTGGCTTTGGATCTATATCCGATGGCAGAGGTGAAGGCTCTGGTGAAGGCTCAACAGTGGGCTCTGGATCAACAGTTGGTTCTGTCGTCGGTTCATCTGTGGTATCAGAACTTGGCTCTGGAGTGGGATCGACTGGTTTTGTTTGCTCAGGCGATGGCTCAGGAGAAGGCTCAGGCGTAGGAGCAATTGTTGATTCTGGTGTAGGCTGTGGTTGATTTGCCATAGCTGCCGCAATTGCTGCTTGAACTCTCTGTTGCTCTTCTATTTGCCAAGTAGAGTTATATGAATCCCAAGCATCATCTATTGCATCATTCATATCTATTATTGCTTGATCATAAGCCGCAATTGCATTATTTTTATCTGTTAATGCTGTGGCGGTATTAGAAACCGCAGTATTATATGCAGCAGTCTTTGTAGATAATGTTTGATTGTATGTATTTAAAGTAGAGTTAGCTGAATTGTATATAGATAATTTATCATCATATGTTGCTTGTGCTGCTTGTTGTGCAGCAACTGCTGTATTATATGCATCTATTTCTGCTTGAGTAGATCCTTGTCCATATGATAAGAACTGTGAAGGTATGCCAGACCAAATTCCGCTATGACCCCATCCAAGGTGCATTACTCCTGGGCCTCCGCCGTTGTACCACCACACTTCTAATTGAAGAGTTTTATCTGTTGTTGTATTAAAATGTCTTGTGTACGGACTCCATGTAGCCCCTTGTTCACGCCATAATGATGATTCTAAAACTCCATCTACATATATTCTAGATCCATCGTCTGTATATGCTGCAAAGTAGACATCGTTAATGTCATTAGGAACTGTTAGTGTGGCTGTAAATATGCCTATCATGTTTTGTGAAGCACCACATATTGCCCAGTCTCCAGCGTATGTATAAAATGTAGGTATAGATCCTTGGCATATTAATCCAGGATTAGGCGGAAGAACTGCTGTGCTACCACTTCTTACCATTGGATATATTTGAAATGCTACTCCCTGTCCACCATTTGATGGAACTGGAGTATTTGAAAGGTTTACATTGGCTACATCTAAAGCATCTTGAGCATTGTTTTTATTTGTTAATGCGGTAGCAACTGTTACTGTTTGACCATCTACTGCATTTTGTGCTGCTGTTTTTTCAGATAATGCTGTTGCTTCAGCCTCAACTGCATCATCATAAGCAGCTATTTTATTATCTCTATTTGTCTTTGCGGCAACGGCTGCATCATATTTAGATTCTGCTATATCTATTAAATCTTGTGTAGCCTGTTCTTCATTAAGGTTGCCAACCTTTTCATTTAATTCTGCTATTTCTTGAGCGGCTATGCTTAACGGATCATCACTATAAGAAGCAGGAGTCATAAATAGCCAACCAAATCCTAATATAGCGGCTAATGAGAGTCTCCATAATTTAGTTCTAGTCAACTATAATCTCCTAAGCAAAACTATGTTTGCTTATTTAATTATATCATCTAACTACTTAGCGTTATCTGTTTTATAAAACCCAGAACCTTTAAACTGTATACCAAAAGATCCATACTGTTTAACCATTGCAGCACCACATTTTTCACAAAGCTCTGTCATTGTTGCTTCGTTAATAGATTTAGTGATTTCTTTAACATGTTCGCATATAATGCATTTGTATTCATAAACTGGCATGATTACCTACTTTAACATTGGAAGTTTATTTTTAAGAGCCCACTCCATTTTTGTCCAAAAAATAGACCAGGTGTATCTAATGCCTTCTTCAATCATTTTTACTCCATGAAGATGATTTTCATCTCCTTTAAAGCAAATTAACATCCCTGGTTCTGGTTTGATCTCCCAATTCCATTGAGGCATATACAGTTCTCCGCCAACATAATCTGTATTAAAATAAACTAAAGAAGAATAATGTTTGTCATTAAAATCTTTTTCAAATTCTTCTAATGCATCTTTTGGTAGATTATATTTTTCTAACATTTCAAAATCATGATCTTCTGAAGAGTCGTAATAGTCTATATGTGGTTGCTGTTCTCTCCCAGGTCTCCATCTATGTAGACCAGACAATTGTAATATAAGAGGGTCCTTAAACCTTTTTTCTACTAATTTTTTAATTTCAAATTCTTTTTGAATTAAAAATTCATGAGGAAGTTGTGGAAAATAATTTTTAGAATTTACTCTAGATGTTAAATCTAAAGTCATTCCATACCAATTTTTTTTGTCGCCCTCACGAGACTTTTCTGATTTATAATCTTTCTTTTGTTTTTCTTTAGATGTAATTTCCCATGTTTCTTCATCACAAGATTTTAAAATATTTAAAATTTTTTGAACTTCTTCTTCATTTAAAAAATTTTTAATAATTAAAACGTCTGGCTCTTTTAGATCAATTATTTCCATTGTTCTCCAATATTAAATGGGCAGTTTACTTGGCCGTGCCCAGGGCCCTTATGCCCGAACTAAGCGGTGCACAATACAATTATACCCCAATGGGGTAGCATTGTCTAGTATTACTTGATTTTGATTGTTTTAGGTTTCTTATCTTCAGGAACAATACGCTCTAATGAAATTTTGAGCATACCGTTTTCCGCAACCGCACCAGTTACCTCAATGAATTCTGCAAGAGCAAATTCACGGATAAATTTTCTGGTAGCAATTCCACGATGAGCGTATTTAGTCTCATCCTTAGAATCCTTGATCTCTCCCTTTACGGTCAAGACTTGTTCCTTAATTGAAACATCAAGGTCTTCTCTAGCAAATCCCGCAACCGCCAGCTCAATAAAGAATTTATCTTCATCGTCTGTTGTAATTACGTTATATGGTGGATAGTTTGTGCCTGAAGCGTGGGTGTGGATTCTTGACAACTTGTCAAAATCACGATTGAACCCTATAAAAAATGGATCATTAAAAAAATCCATTGCGAATTGTGTTACCATTTTATTCCTCCTTTAAGCGAATAAATTAATATACGGGCCCCTAATGGCGACCCGTATATTATTATATCAAATGATTAAATTATTTGCCACAAGTTGGGCATTTGCCGTCTGCTGCAACAGCAGGTTTTACCGTTCCACCAGATTTAAACTTTGGACGCCCAAATCCTACAATTGAAACCATTACATTCTTTTTGTTTTTCTTATAAGCACGTAGTTTCTTGCAGGCTTCTCCGCCATTTCTCTGGCTTCCCTTTTTACCGTCTGCAGTAGTATTTCCTTCAATACACCATACGGTCCCGTCTTCATTATCCTCAATAACAATTCCGACATGAGAAATGCGGTCAACGCCATCAGAGGGGAAATCAAAATAGGCAATATCTCCTGGCTCAGGATCAGCAATATCTCCGTCAATCCAAGAGTTTGCTTTCTTAAATGCTGCTGCTCCTCCAGGTGTATATACTGTGTTTGGAATCTTGACTCCTGCCTCGTTTGCACACCAATTTACAAAACTTCCACACCAAGGTTGGAAATTTGCCTTGGTGTACGCTCCATATTTTGTCTCGTTGTCTTTTGGTCCCTCGATGTATCCTACTTGAGACTTTGCAACTTGAATTAAACGAGCAGCGGTTCCTGCGGGAGCCTTTGCTGTTTCTGCTGGTACTGGAAAATCTGTCATATTAATCTTTATCCCAATCTGTATCAACTGGTTGTTCTGCTGGCATAGCACCATCTGGTTTGTTAGCAAGACGTGCTCTTACTTCGTCTGCTTCAACGTCAGCTTTTAACTCGTTAATTGATAATTCTGATTCAAGCTTCTTATCTGCTTGCGTATTCTTTGCATCCATCTCTTTGTTATCAAGTTGAGCCTTCATGATATCTTTAGCTCCTGATTGCCCAATCAATAAACCTGCTAATGTTCCTGTAATAAATGTTGCAACTGATCCAAGAACATTGAAAAACATCTTATCGTTTTCTGATTGTGCTCCAATTGGTTGTGATACAAAAAGCAATCCGTATAGAATTCCTACTGATGTTAAAAACAAAATTGAACCTAGTGTTAATCCTAGGATAAACTTTAATCTTGCCTCAAGATCTGCTGGGGTTAATCTTTCTTTAGCCATTTTTTACCTTACTATTCTGATAGTCTGTCCATATTTTTTCACCAACAATATCTTTGCTGCATGTTCCTGTTGATTCACAAATTGGAGGATTGCATTCTGCTTTATCCCAATTTGCTTGATCTTGACATGGGTAGCGGAAGCTACCTTGATAGCCGCATGATGTTAGCGCCAAGGCTAGCAGTACGGCTGATATTGAGGCTATAGTCTTTTTCATATTACTATTATAGCATTTGCGCCCCTGAAAGGAATCGAACCTCTGACGCAGGCCTTAGAAGAGCCTCGCTCTATCCGCTGAGCTACAAGGGCATGAATAAAGGCCAACTTTCGTCAGCCTTTATCCGTAACCATAATCATCCTAAAGTAGCGAGCCCGAATGCGTAGGGGGGTTAGCGCCTACAGGATAATTATATTACATAATTAATTAAAAATCTTTTTAGTTCTCTTAACGCAATTGGGAACTTTTTTGCCACCTTTATTTTTCCAACCAATCATTTCATATCCGTCCCAGCATGGGTTGGCTTTTTCTGTAACGTTGGCATAAAGAGCTTTCATGTGCGCTGTTGCGGCAGTCTTACTAGCATGGCATCCAACCAATTCTCCAGTATCTTCTTTAACTACTGCATAGCCTTTGCATCCAGCAGCACCCTGTTCAACTTTCCAAGGCATAATTACCTCCTAATTATTTGGAATATCTTTTTCAAAATCTGTTGGAATGAGTCCATGTTGTTTTGCAACTTCCATTCCTTCTTCACTTAAAGAAAATGTTGCTTCCAGATTGTCGTCATATTCTACTTTCATAAGTCCAGCTTTATATAGACCAATCAAAGTTTCATCAATATGATTCATGTGTGCAGCCCATAGTTCTGGGGCAATTTCTTTTGCCGCTTCTGTTATCTGCAAGATGAACTCTCCACTTTCATCTACCCCAACAACCTCTATAGCGCCTATCTCTATATAACGATCTAAATCTGGCATATTGTTTTCCATTTCTCTCCTTGTGTGGCAAGTAGGACTTGAACCTACGATTGCCGAATTATGAGTTCGGGGCTTTGACCAACTAAGCTATTGCCACGTTGGTACATTATAACGTTTCCGAACTAATATTGTCAATAGATGTTTCTACAACCTGTTGTACATATTCAGAAAAATGTTTTCTAATATTTCCAGCTGGCCTAGAACCAACTTGCTTCCATATCCTAGTATACTCTAATATGTTTGCATATGTAGTTGGACATACCATGATTCCATTAAATTCTCTTAAAACAGTAGGCAATGGGACATGTTTTCCACAGCACTTACACTCTTTTGCTCTTTCTTGATATAGATTTGTCATAGCATCATCATTCTTCCTATTGCATCCTGTAAATCATTTGGCATAGCCTTTGGAGGCTTTATAAGGTTTATTGCCTCTTCTTTTTGCTCACCAAAATCTGCTTTATAACTCATTGATTCATAAGTATGAATCTCTACTTCTTCATTGTTGTCAAACCTGCTCCTGCTAATTGTGTTAAATATTGAACCACAGACAGCATCGGCCAAGTCTTTAGAACCTTTTCTTGGGTGATCTACCTTATCACGCATAATCTTTAACTGCAATAATTCATCGATAAGCAGCGGTATATGTGGCCCGCTCAATCTTTCTTCAAGCACAACCATTGCCATGTCATCGTAATGCTTTTTTGCAACGGATAAAATTTCTGTATTAATTCCATATGTTTTTAATTGCTGCATCATATCGTGAGAATTCCATCTATCAAATGTGCATATTCTAATTCTGAATCCTCTTGTTTTTAACGCAAGGATGTAGTCTTTAACTTCAGTAAAATCAACTGATTTATCTGGAGTTGGTGTCCAGAACCTTACAGCGTCTACTTCTACAACTGGGGCTGGTTGAGAGTATGTATCAGTAACCTTTACGTTTACCCATTTATTAACATGAGACATTGCTACTGCACAATGGTCATGTTTTTGAGCTAGATCAACATGGATAAAGTATTCTTTTTCTGGATCTGGAATAAACCACTCTTCAAGTCTTCCAAAGCTGTCTACTGCAAGATGAGCTTTATTAAAAGCTTTTTCAACCTTTTCTCTTGATTTAAAAAATGCGTCAACCATTTCTGGTGGCATACATGCAAATCTACCAAGGGCATCTAGTCCGTTTTTATAAAAGGGAATCTTAAAATCTTCTAAAGATCTTGTAGGATTAATCTCCCATGTCGGTCTTTTAATTGCAAAAACTTTAGGGACTTTATATGAAATAATGTTATCCTCTTCCCATTCAATTTCAAATTCATTACCCTCAACTCCGTCTGGCAAATCAACGTCCATCTTAAACTTATGTTTTTTAATTATGGTTTCTTTTTCAGCAATGACATTTTCATAAAATTTTTGTATTGGATCTCCCTTAAATCTAGGGAAAGACAAAAGAATTACTTTTCCAAAGTCAGGGAAACGAGAATCTACGGAACCTCTATACATTTCATATATAGCATCAGCAGTTTTTGCTTGGTCATGACCAGTAGTATTTTCAATAGAGAATCCAGAAATTTCATCAAGGACAACTACTATTACGTTATATCCTTCCCATGCTTCTCTTTCTGAGTGTCCAGAATGTACTGTTATGCCTTTATCAAATTTAATTTCAGAAGCTTTTTCTGTATACTTGCCAACAAACCAAGGGGATTTGCTAATTCTTGTTCTAAATCCTTTGAAGAAAACATTGTTTGCCTGTTGTGCGTTAATAGCAATATTTAAAATATCTATTGAGTCGCCAGATGGTTTTCCATAGTATGTAGCAGGATCTTTAAGAGAAAGAAGTAAATAAACTATGTATGCTACAGATATAGTTGAACAATAATCTTTTCCGCTACCCTTACCCAACTGTGCAATAACTTCATTACATGTTTGTTTAAATCTACGCTGCCCCTCTGTCTCTCCAAAAAGTTTTATTAGTGTTGACTCTTTGTAGATCTGGCTGCTCTTCTCAATGAGTGTATACTGGTGCTCCGAAAGTGGAGGGAGGCCAAGGTAATTTGGTGACGTAACAAATGTTCGTAAATCGACTGGTCTTTCATCAAATTCCTCTCCGTCTAGGATATCAATGAGATCATTAAAATTAAGATCCACTGGCTTCCTCTGTATTTATAACTACTGGCTCAACAACTCCTGTTATTTGAGAAAGTCTTTTAGCAACATCCATTTTACACTTAGGACATGATGCCGTAACTTCTTTTAATATGCCAACAAGAATTTCTTGCTTCTTTTCTGTTTCTGCAATTTGCCCAGCAAGTTCTGCGTTATCCAACAAACCAACCTGCTGTAGCATGCCAATTCTTTTTGTTTCTATGTCTGCAATAAGTTTAAGAGAGTTGGCCTTAACATTTAGTTGGCCTTGTCTATCTGCCTCTTCAACGGTGTTCCAGGCTTCTTTAATAAGCATTGCATAATGCTGATCCGCTCCAGAGATAGCTTCTTTTGCACGTTCTCTAGAACTTTGATCATTGTGTACGACATTTTTCCACTCATCAATTAGTTCAACAACTTCTGCCCTTTTAAATCCAGTTATTGTTGCTATCTGAGTTGGATTATTGCCTTTAAGTAGTTCTGAAACTACTTTATTCATGCGATCAAAATGATCAGCTAATTCGATTTCCATATGTATTATTATACTTCTAGTCGACTAAAATATCAACTTGATTTTGATTTGGCAATTTTTAATAGAACTAAATAGCCAATTAAATCATCAATATCATTATCTCCTGGGTAATCTGTACCCTTCATAAGTCTATTTAATTTATCATCAATGCGAACATGTAATTGTTCTCTTGGCCCCGCCTTTGAAAATATACGTACAGGATCAAGAGCTGAGTTTCCATACGCAATATTCTTTTTAACCAACATGTGTGCAATTTCATGGCAAGTCTGCCAAATTTCTTGACCTGCTTCAGTACCAACTGTTAGCAAATATAAATCCTGGCATTCAAAATTTTTTGAATCTGGAAATACTGGTTCTAGCATTACCGCCTCCTTATTAGTCCAAATTGTTCTAAATATCTTTGTATTGTCATAGCAGAAACTTTACATTCTGCTGCTATTTCTGTAACTGTTTTCTTTTGAACTACATATCTTCTATATAGCCAATCTTTGCTTTGATATAGTTTCATCGTTCTGTCAACACCGTATTAGAATAGTGGGCAATACCAAAAGCGTCTGCTACATCAAAATC